>JGI20166J26741_11471140_pt1 | contig 26015 bp, 14 predicted proteins | sample TergutCu122P5_FD_26741 | JGI IMG/M metagenome (IMG submission 26741)
TATATATATAAATAGTACTAATATTCCTCCAATTATGATTATAAATAGGATATATGAAACTCAAAATCTTCTGTCGCTGTAGCTTGTTTCCTTCCTGGTGAGGCGAAGGACTTATCAGCACCCTGGTAATTGAAATGTTAGCAATAGGCCAGATTACGCTCAATTTGAACTATGATCCAGGAACTGGGTATAAAGCACAAGTGTATAGTTATGCGCTGCATAACAACTGTTCGGTCAACAACGGACCACATATACGATGGTGGCCTCATAAGATCATAATATTATAATACAAGTATAATATTATTATCTCTTTGATGCCAGAATTAAATCACTCCACACAACGCAGCCTGCCGAGATTTTTTAGTGGGGATTTTAAATTTTTATGCTTACTCTTAGGGAAAAAAACATATCTCATAGACTTTTCCTTCAAATTTAATGAAATAAAATTTTGCACTCTGCTTAAGAATTGGTTAATCTGCAAAAAAATGTTCACCTATTTTTATAATAAATTTAGGCCTGTGAATTGCATGCGTTATATAAAATGTGGTGTAAACATTTCATTACTCACATAATTCTGGTTGCTGCAGAAGGTCTGTGGCAACTTGGATCACTGTTTTATCATGACACAGAGCATTCAGAAAGAGGGTGATTTACAAATTTACTTTTGTGTGATATTCCTCAAAACAAGGCACCACGCACAGGCCCATGTCCCATCTGGCGCACTTATACGCTGTGCCCTTTCTTTGGCCACAAGAAGAACACATACAGCAGCACAGTTGGGTAGATGACTTCGCTGGCCAGTGTTTGTTATGACAACTCTTGAGATGCAAAACTTTTTTTTTTTGCCTGCATTTAGTCTTCCAAGCAATCTGGAGGTGGGGCAATCTTGGCTGTTCACAGCTTCCTCAAATTCCCCACCAGAAGGAGCCTGATATCTCGGTGGGTATATTTAGCCCCACATGAAGATAACGGTATCCAACTGTTGAGTACTGTTAGATCCGGAAGGTGGAAAAACAATTTTGTGGTCCACTTGAAGGTATGCTGACTCAACGAATAGCTGTTAGCCATACGATCAGAACTGTCAACATAACCCATGTGCCGGTTGTACCGTTCCATGATGTGAGGTTCCAACAGGGCAGTTGCTGTTGTCACAAAAATTTCCTTCTGCTGGTGGTGGGACCATGTCAGTCAATGTGTAAACTTCTCATCTGTCCTTCCAAATTAATGTGGTCAAATCTCCCTTAGTCCTCACCCTTATGTCACCCTCTTGTCAATTTCAGTTGTTTTGATCCAAAGTCACAGGGCATGTCTTTTCTTTTGGGCTGTACTGTCCCGCATGAATTTATTTTACGTCTGTCCAAGTCATCAAAAAGCCTTGGGGATGAAAAGAAATTGTCCTTGAATATTTTGTGTCCTAAAGCCTTCAACTCTGCTAGTCAAGTGTCTAACAGCTGTGTGTGTTGCAGTCATGTTGTCAGTGGCAGAGTGTGAGTCTCTACCCAAGTACACTCTCATGTCATACGTATACCCTGATTCCATCACAGAGTTTGTAAATTTTGATGCTGAAATGTTTTTTCTTTAGAATGTTCTGCCTGAATATAACCCTGCCCTTGAATTTTACAATTACCTCGTCCACTGTCAAATGCTCTGAGGAGTTACAGAATTTAGGATAAGCCTCTTCAGTTTGTCAAAGACAGTCCTTAGTTTCCATAGTCGGTCATATTCTTCACCTTTGTCAGGTCTCTGTGCATTGTCTGCAATATGCAGAAAACACAGTATGTGTAAAAATGTCTCATGTCATGGTCTCGTCGTACAACAGATTGTGTAACTGTCTAAGTCTCGACCAGTAGTCATATAGTGCGTCTTTCAATTTGTGTCCCATCTGCAGAGCTAAGGCAATGGAAGTCATCATGTCCGGCAATGTAATGTCAGGCAGTCGGCGGCTAGGTCCGACTTGTCTGTCTAAGTGTTGCTGGTCTGTTCCATCAGCAGATGAAAAATTTCTGTGAAAAACAACAACACAGACAGTGGCGAACTGTCTTTGTTGTTGTGTGGAGCCTCATTTTTTTTCACACCTTCTGATGGACCAACAAAAGGATGAATATTTGTGTTCCTTTCTTGAGGCTGTCCCCAGTCGGTAATCCACCACGTGTTGCAGCCTGTGGTTTGACTTCTGCTGAGGCTTGCTGTTGTTGTTGTTCCTCACCTTCTTCCTCCCCCTACTCTTCTTCTTCTTCTTTGTCTTCTTCTTGTTACTCAAAATAGTCTTCAACATCGCTAGCCCCAGCACCTGATTTGGAGTGGGTGTCAGCAGCCAGAATTTCACTGATGGCTTCCTCCTCAAGTTTTATTTTTTTCCCCAGCCATGGCTCTGAGACCTTCAATCATCTGCCTTGTTTACACTTCTATGTATGACTAACCAGAGTTGCAGAAACCTTATGCCTCTAAAGACAGGAATGTCTTCTACAGTGACAGCAAAACAGATCTAAAGCTAATATGTGACTACAGTATAAAATTCCAGCTATTCGAGGGTGCCCAAGATGTTTTTAGTAGACTGATGGCTGTGTGTTGCATGTTACTTCCCCACAACCCCTACAGATTACCCCAGCACTACAAGAGACATGTCTGTGAGCCCTCCTGTAGCTGCTGTAGCTGTAGACATTGATTTTTCTGGATATCTCCGATTTTTGAGCATTAGTTTTGTCTGAATTATATGGGTACAGTATGTCACTGACAGACTTTCTGGTCAAGAAAGAGAGTTTGTTCACAGGCCAGTGTTGATATTTCAACCCACTGTGAACTCCAGAGCAAGTGATAAACAGACCTCGCAGTGTCTGGAACATATTAGTCAGCTGAGACAAAATACACAGTTACCATGTGTTGACATCCAAATTATTGTTTGTGGAGGGGGTACATTCTGGCTCCACAAAGAATCCCTGACCTTCAACATCCTGCAGCTTAGCATGCCACTGCAATATAATGGATAGGAGTGAACAAAATTCCTCCAAACTTCGACACACTGTTTGCGAGGTTTTTATAAGTCGTTCAGCAATTTAAAGAGCTCACTGCGCAATGTCTTTAGAAGTCATTCAGAATTAAAGGGTTAAAATACTTACCATCATGTTACAATTGCCTACAGTATTCAGTACAGTAACATGCTGTACAGGTTTGTTGCCTAGGAGCAATAGGCTATAACATATAACCTACGTGTGTAGTATGCTATACTATCTAGGCTTGCGTAAGCACATGTTCGCACAATGACGAAATTTCCTAACGATGCATTTCTCAGAATATATTCCTGTCGTTAAGTGATGCATATCTGTATATTGATTTTCTGGTAGGACTGATAAAACCATGGGTGGAATCAAGGAAAATGCAGATGTGAGGAATGTAAATCCATGTTTCACTGTACACTAAATATATAAGCAACAATGAAGAAGTGAAAAAGTAGAGAAATATTATGAATTATATGAGAGACCACCTACACATTTTGTAATGGTACTAGATATAAAGTAATTACCAGAACATATTTATACACTAATTAGGCTTGTCTCTTCCTTGAATGGCTTAGTGTGGCAGCAACATATCCTGACTGGCATTAAGCAAGTACCTAATCTGAATCAAAGCAAGGAACTAGCCATCCAGCTTAAAATTTTCTGCTGCTTTGTTCAGTCAATGAATGACAACTACAGCATCCATTCAAATGTATTATTCACATAATTCTACCATATCTCATTTGAAGCTGCAGCATCTCAGCACTGAGCAGTCTGATGCCATAGTAACACTCTAGACGTGTATTCAGAAGTGTCTGTATTGAATCTTGGCCAGAATACTAAGTTTCTGACAGAGAATTTTATGGGCTTTTCCATTCCACCCAGGCAAATATGAGGACAGTACCTATGCTAGGCCACACCTGCTTCTTAACAAGTCATTCCTGATCCATCATTCATTAATAATCCTACTATCACTGCTATACAGCCTGTGGTATTGACTTTTTTTAAAAAAAAAAAAGTGCACAAAGAAAAACAGCCCAGCCACTGATACAGCTTTACACAGTAACCAAGTAACGAATCTTTATTTCTTATAACTGCATTCCTTATGTTGATTTGTTCTGTTAGATATGATAATTAGTTACAGGAAACAACTGCAAGTCACAAGAAATAAATATCTCTTCTATTTATTGTGCACATCAAGGTGTTATATAGCAACGTACCTGAGAGAAGCATTGGGTCATAATTCTCTCCTTTCTTCACGTGATCTGATTCACCAGTCAGAGATGATTCATCTACTTTTAGGTCATTACTCTGAATAAGAATGCCATCTGCTGGTAAAAGATCACCATATTTCACCTGTGAAATAACATAGGGCAGTTGAAAAAGAACAGTATTTAGAAGAAATGGATGTGATTTGAGATAATTGAAAAAGACACTTACTTGACATATATCCCCTACAACAATATCACCAACTGATATCTGTTTCACCTCTCCTGCTCGAATCACAGAGAACTTGTGCTCTCCTTCAATTCTGCTCTGTAACCCTCGGAATTGCCGTTCCTTGGTATAATCATTGAACGCTGTTACAATCACCACAACTATAACTGAGATGAGAATGGCTAAGCCTTCAATCCATCCATGATTCCCTTCATCCTCCTCAAGTTTTGGCCCTCCTAGAACAGCAAGAAATCACAAAAGTGAACACTGATATATGTGTATGCATGACCACAACATTATCTTCCAAGCTGACAGAAGTAACAGCAATGTACAATATGTGCGGGCATCAAAAATAGGTAACTATCATCATACAACTCTTTAAAACTACCACAACAGAACTGATGAATTACAATTTAATGTACCATAAATTCACATCAGAAGAGAGAAAAGGGCCTGAAATTTTCTCATGTGTATTCATGCATAAAACCTATTCATCAGCTTTCTGAATCCACATGGTAATGGAAAAGATACTAGAAACTAGAGCTGCATTTAGTTTTTAAGAAACAGTGACTGAGAAAGAACTTTTATGTCCTGCTAATTATCCTACTACATCTCTATTCTTTATCAAAACACTAGTAATCTCTCCTGCTGTATAGATAACCACAATTGCAACCAATTCTATATTCAGGACTGCACTTACATAAAATCCTCGATTTCTCACCACACATTTAGTACCATCTAACATACGATATTTACATCTCATGTAAGGAAATATCACACATGACAGTGAATTGTCAATAATATTTACCAGCATGCTGATAATGCAAGTGTCACCTACAACAGAACAATAAGAAGTAAACATACTGCAAGGTTTGGGAACAATAAGATACTTCCAGTATGAACACTTACAAACGTAGCATGTTTGGAAATGTGGCGCGTTCGCTCCTGTACAGTCAGAATTTGCACCATTTAAATTACAAAGAAATAAACAGTATAGTAAGATACCTTACAGTGTATTTTGTTATACCAATTACGGATTCTTTATCAGATACATTAGACCATGCTTCCTGTGTTTTTGTTAGTAATTAAATAGCATCTAGCTTTTTTTTTTATCTTTACTATCAACTTCACATCAACCCACACTAGCCTGCATACCACAAATGGAACTCTGGCACTTCAGACAGCTTGAGCTTCCCTGTTTTGAAGCAACAGCATAATTGCGCATGACTGGAACTCTATATGGGCCCAGAACAGGGTTGTAACTGCTCAGGAATGCAGATATAAATGCAGGTCTTCATGTACAGTAGTTGTTAGAATTATCCATTCTAAATTAAAAATGAAGCAGCTTGACAATTATTTAAGTTTTCCAATGCCAAATTTTGTGAAAATATATTCAGGAGTCTTTCAGCTGTTATATCATACAGCCAGACAGATGGACAGACAGACAGTAATTTTGAGAGGCACTCTGCAGGGATGCGAACGCACCTAAAATCAGGTTTCAGAAAGACTATTAACAGAAGGTTCAACACACTGAGGCATGCTTCTGGATGTGCTAACACTTTTGCCACTGTACATCATCCCCTCTACAAACAATGGTGGACAAACGGTGTGGGGACAAACAACAGTACAGCTCATGGCCTAAAAAGATAATTAATCTACAAGGCAGACAGAAATTGAGGGGCTATCCCTTTCCAATACAGTAATCTTTGTGTTACAGTAATATCTACTTAGTTATGTGCACATGTTCAGGTTAGTCCAAGCTGCACATTTACCACACAGACATCTGATCATATATTCCAAGTATATGAAGTTTACTGGTTACAACTGTCAATGCACACCAAAATAACATAAACAGACCTATTTCATGGACTTTGTGGTACTATTCTGCAGAGGTACAATAAATAAAATCAGCATTACATACCAAAAATATTACCTCAAGTGTAATTCAGTCTTTTTAACCTCTTTACTCTATACACTCACTCAACACACTGACAAAACACACTACATGCTCAACATTTAAAGGTGGAATTCTAAGAAGTAATCTACACAAACATTATGTTACCTACAGGTTTCACAAATTAGTTAGTCAAAAGTGCAGTATACCACATGTGGCTGCCATAGTACTATCAAGACATGACCATAAATAATGTACAATGGGTCAGAAATCAAATGACCCTGAGCTCAGTTTGAAGGCGTGGGGGAAGAAAAGCGAGGACAATTCCTACCTCCATGATCCCTACATCTTTTCAACACTCAACGGTCTATTCCATATTCATGCCAGTGATGGCAATGCCATCTTACGACATTACATATTACTACATACAACTGAGATTGTTCAAACAAGCCAGAAAATCAAAAAATTCTGGAAAGACAACCAACTTTATAAGCCAGAATCAGTGTTCTCTAACAGACAGTCAGGTCACAACACCCATATAAACCCCCTTCCCAAATCACACAACGCAGAAGTTTTTTAAAAACCATGAATTTCTGTGTTTATAACAATCTTCTTCAATGGATCTTCCAAGCCTTCACTGTTTCCAGCTGACATTCTGTAGCTACAAATGTTGACATTGTGATCAGGTGCTGAAAACTGTTAACAGTTACATCTCGGTACAGCAATGTTACTAGTTCTCTTCAACTGTATAAATAACACACTTGGAACAACATCAGTGAATGGGCACGAGGGGAGTGACTACAACAAAATCTACTGAACACCCAAAAGCTAACGTATTTACCATCATTGCTGTTATCGGCTGAAGATGGCAATCCATAAAAATAGAAAACATGAAAGAGGTTAATTGCCACTAACAATATATCAACTCTTACTGAAAGAAATGTTCTTCAAACCAGATCACATAGTTTACTACTCAAATTCTTCAGATTAATATACTTTACCAATGTTCCTGCAAACTCTCTGACTTCATTATTACATGACAGCACTGTCCAGTGTTGGAATAATGTAGTTGGTATAGTGACTAGGCTGACAATTCCTAGCCTGAGCAAGAGATTTTTTCTTCTTCAAAGCATCCGACCCCCTCTATGACCCACCCAGACTCTAATTTGGTAGGTACCAGATGCTCTTTTCCCAAAGGTAGTGTGTGAAGGTACAGCAACCACTCATTCCATCTAGTGCAAAGGTTAAAAATGAGCGGAGTTATACCTCATTTTCCCCACGTGACTTCCCAGTGCACACAAGGGCAACTGTACCTTTTCCTTACAACAGTACTGTCATTAATAACCTTGCAAATCTGCTTTCTTAGCTTTATTCCATGGGGGAGGGGGGAAGGAGGCTGCCACAGCTTAGTCAGTAAGTAATGGTCAAGGGTTAAAAAAACACACCTTCTGGAAAGTGAATGGGTATGAGAACACAAAAGCACCAAAGGACTGGAAGAAATGTGTAATTCACAATGTGGACTTGAGCACCCAGACTCCCATATAATCACAGTTTTACTGACTAACTAAACTACCAAAGTAACTTCAGCTGCCTAGTACTTCCTCCTGAACCAAAATGGAATTGGAATTACAATTATTTCAATGTACTACTTGCAGCACAATTAAAATTCTACAAGTGAACACATTCATTCAGCATTCATTTGAAAGGTTCACAGCGCACTTTCATACATGGTCTAGAAGCCCAAACCAGGGGCTAATATTAGAAATTAAACACACTGTATTTTTTAAAATGAAATCATTCATTTTAAAATGAATGGAACTCTTGTTTGAAGTTTGAGAAATAAAAGCCAGCCACTTTATAATGAAGTTCTTCATGACTTACTCTTCTGCAGACATTGAGCATTTTTTTGTGTATATTAAATTACTTTCTGAGAGTATCCCTAAGCATCATGTAATACAATTGCCATGGTGCATTATTTTTCCAATTTCAAGTAATGTTTGCACCACACCACTTCAGAATTAGTCTTGTGATAGTACTGAACCACCTGTTATGTTTAAATTCATATAATGAAAAATAAACCAGAAATTTAACCAATTCAGAAGTCCAGTATAATTACAAATAGGCCTACTTGTTAAATGACAAATATGACAATGGAGCATGGCGTGAAAATTAAACAGTAGAACTTTGCATGTACAGAAGGAAAAAAGAAGTCAAGAGGTTTTGTTTATGTATAACTACAAGGTGGAAAGTATTTTACTGTGTTAATTGATACTGCAGCTGGATTCATCTAACACATTTGTTTGTGTTACTGAAATGCACTGGCTGATTAACATCCTAATGTATCACAGAAAAAGGACACAGGAAACTGATGAAACTTCTTATTACACTAAAAATATATTTAAAATGTATATACAATATAAAGGTACACTGCATAAACATTTTAATATATTTTTATCGTAATAAGGTGGAGATCTCTGACTTCACAGTACTTAGTTTTTGTTTACATTCATGTTCTTGTACAACTGACCTGATGATGTGTCAAAGTATACTTTTATACAATGCATATACATTTTTTAAATATATCTTTAATGTAATAAGTGGAGATCTCCTACTTCACAATACTTAGTTTCTGTTTACATTCATGTTCTTGTACAAATGGCCTGATAATGATCTATACTTGGGGTTGAAACAAGTTGCCAGACCATAAATAATCACAAGAGTGTGCTGTGTGTGATTAATAACATCGCTGCACATCATGAATGTTACATCAATGGGGATGTTGCACACAGAGATCTTAGATTATCTTTTTAATGTATGTGTTGTATGTGGTGAAACATTAGAAATCTGAGGGTAATAATAGTGGTTTGAGTTCATTTTAATTTCAGACCCAGAAGCGATAAGGACTAATGAAGACACATGATGTCTAAGACATGAAGCTCTACAACACAATTCTCTGCATTCTCCTTGATGTATCCAGGAAAGGCACATGAGTTAGTTTCTACGGGTGGAAATGGTCCCAGACCTCCTGAACACAAAGTTTTAAGTTTCGCCCACCTCACCATGTTTCACAGAAAAAGGTACTTGAAGTGCAGGAACATGTCTCCATACACAGCCAACCACAAGTACCACAGTAGTGAGCATGCATTCATTCTATTTCTGTATTTATGCAACACCTGCATCCTCTTTTGTTTCAAATCTCTCTTAGTTTAAACCATGCTGGAACCCCATAAGCATCCAGTGGTTTCAGAAGTACATCTATTGTTCTACTGTTTTGGAAAGACATTACATTCTGCCTATATTTTTCTATGGCTGATCATTCATGACGCATCCATCCAGTACCAAGGTTGAGGCTAAGTGGAGTTATACCTCTACTCCCCCTGTATGCCTTCATGATGTATGTCGGGCAACTTTACCTTTACCATATTAATGAGGTGGCCACTCACTTAATTTCAGTACACTGTATTAACCAAAAGTTTTGAGTTAATTTCTGCACTACTCTCACTGAATCAAATGTCCTTGATATTTTGCCAATTTGTTTAAACATACATCATCTTGCAGATTTCAAGTTTGAAGTCCCACAACTAGCAGTAATGTACCAGCTGTTACTGATAAATTGTCAGTCCAAAGGTCTAGATTCAGTGCATTAAAATATGTTTTGTTCGATGCTGAACTTGGAATGCATTAACTCACTGTCACTACTGATCAGGAGAGAAGAGGAAAATAATGAGACATGAAGTAGAAACAACAGCACAGGACATACAGGATGAATCAAGAAGAGGATGGAAACCCAACAACATATTTAAATCTATAACAAAAACAAGACAATGAAGTGGCAAGTAGCAGAAGAGCAAAATGAAGGCTGTGAAATGAGGAACAGCATGAGAAGAAAACAAATCACGTAATGAGGTTGTGGGGTCCAAGAGGGACCTCCTAACATAAAGGTTAAGGTACTGAAGCATCAAATGATATTGGTTGGATGAGTATGAGTGATGAACCATGAGAATGTAATGGTACAAAGCCATGACCTATCTCAGGGTGGCCACATATTTTCCAAAAATCTAGATGCCACCGCAAAATTCTAGTTCCCATAAAGGTGACATGAACCAAGTTCCTTACATAGGCCACTTTGCACAAAATTTAGTCATCACGGTGACCTGGCACCTGGGACTTACGAACCCATGCCCCACTTTCATGTGATTCGATGAAATTTATCTGTAGAAACTGAAGGAAATAAACATTAATGATGCATAATCAGACAAAACAATAACAAAGTGTGGGTGGTGAAAACTGGAACTTTAAAATTACAAACCATGAAAAAATATGGATAATTACAGCTGCAATCTGTTAATGAGAATGTGGACTAGGAAATTTAGGTAGGGTGAAAAGATGAGAGATAAGCAAGTATGGGAGAAAATAATATGAGTATGTGTGTTTATCTTGACTGTAGTGACAATTTAAGAATTAATTTACACATTTTACTTACAATATTATATACCTATCTTACTGTATTCAATACTGTAAATACTCAGGACAGAATTGTTAAAACATCTTAATGAAAGGTCAAATACTTATTGCTGCGGAAATATTTGTTCCATCAATGACATTCCTTATTTACAAAGAGATTAAAGCATCCTCTCTCACACTGTCCTGAGAAAGTCCAAATTGTATGTGACAGGATGTTGAGTGGGGAAGCATTAGACTTCATTAATTCAGTATTAGACAAGACCTGCACTCTTCTGGGTTGTTATGCAGCATGCAATAATAATTCTTTGGTTATGGAATTACAACTGCATGCTACATAACAATGCAGAAAAGCGCATATCTCATCTACATCATGATGGAAGCCTGAGATCATGCACAGTATTAAAGAAGTTACTTCAGGGTAGTACAGAATACCCTGAAGATGAAGGCAGGAAGCTTCTCTGAAATGCCTGCAACTAATTACCAACTGACGTGATGTCATAACCAAGAAGACTTTGATCTTCATCAACAATGTTGCAAAAACCTCCTAATTACATACTTATGGGACGTTCCTTGATAACAACCTGGTCTACTTTCACTATATTGTACATATTTGCCGCACCCAAATTTTCTCGGTATTCTTGATAATTTGTGTTATGACCTTCAATTATGTTCCATAATCTGTGGCAATATAAAAGAACCATATAATACCAAATACAAAATCCTCTAATCTTCTTCACAACATATGGGGGTACAAATAAGGCAGCTTGAGTGTTCAGAAACCATCTGAGACAAAAAAAAAAAAAACTCTACAAACACATTTATATGGTGGCACAGATATGAAGAACAATTAAACCTACATTTCATTTGTGTTGACCAATAATCTTGATCACCTTCAGAACTACACATACTTGATCAAGGGATTGGTTTACCAAAATTTCAGACACTTAACATTTGTGAATTTTAACTGTCCTACCAATAAACATGGCAGTGCTTGTTACACTCACATATTACCTGAACATTATTAACCTAATGTACTGAAGAATTACTTGCAACCACTACCTTTAATAATCGTACTAAATTTCAGATTTGGGGTGACTGTGAAGATTTCCGTCTTCTGGGATGTGACACTATGCTATCTGATAGAAGTGTAGTGGAGTTTCAGAGGAACCTGTTACATTGTCCCACTGTTGGTGCACTTCTGCCAGACTATGCAGTGTCACAACCTGGAAGATAGCAACCTTAGTAGCAAATTTATTATAATGCTGCAAACAACACCATTTCTTACGTAACTCTGCAACACTTCTCTGAAGTTGGTAATTATCAAATACACTAACACAAGCAGTCATTACTTTCTAGCATTCTTTAATAAAATAACTACATTCTGATTAAATACGTAGAAAACAAAGCTTTCTAAATAGTTACACGGTCACAACAATCAACCAGTTAACTAATACAAAAGTCTTCAAATTACATTCTATGTTAATTTTGTAGATGAAATATTTCACTCACACCGTGCAAGCTGTGAACCTGCAACGGCAGAGGCAGTCACGCCAAAACTGATGTTTAGTCAGCAAGTTCATTCAGTCACATGACTTCTGAGGGTTTGCAACAAAGCACAATGACTAATAAAACTCAACTAAAATCTCATGTTTCTCAAAACAATCCAATATTTGCTGACAACAACCTGCACAGAAAATACATTTTCTGTAACTATTATTACACACAGGTTTTTCTGGTGAATAAGCAGACAAAAGTTCAAAAAAACACTATTAACATTTTACTTTAAATCATAATATTTAGTTGTGTACTAAATGACAATGTCCATTCGTATGAGTTTACAGCAACTCAAACCAGAAAAAGGAGGCTGTTTAAATAATTACAAACAAGATGGCTAATTAACCAACTTTATGATGCATGGTCCTTCATGAGAAGCTGCCATTCACCTAGTCAAAGAGGCTAATAGTGTGTCCAATGGGGTCCACCACTGTTCCCTGTCCAAAGGAAGATGATCCAGTCCAGATCTTCATGACTCATTTCTTTGACAAATTTGAATACTGTCCTTCATAACCTATGTCTTATATGTGGTCCTCTTTCCTTCAGTTTTCTTATTAAAATTTAGTACACACCACTCATCTCCCTGTGTCAGCTGAACATTCTACCACAGTTTTCTTATTTCATTTGTTTGTCCTAATAAAATCTGAAGTGAAGGGCAAAATACAAATTTCCAAGAGGTGCAAAAAAAATTCCCCTTTTCTGATGGACCCAGACCAGCCCCCTATTCATTGGGTAATGACAATTTTTGCTGGGGTAAAGCAGTGGTCAGTGCCATCTAGTGCCAAGATGAAGAAGGCATGGTGCTGTATCAACACTTCACCTTATGCCTTCATGGTGTGGTGCTTCAATCAGCACATGCACAACTTAACCTTCTGCCCCACTATGTCTCTTTCATAAGTCAACAAATGGGACAGTCTGTAGTAATGTACAAAGAAAGTTCTCTCTCATCATGACTGTTATCACATGTTTCTATGTACAAATACGAATTGAGAAGTTATGATTCTGTAAAATTCCATTACCTAAAGTAATTTCATAACTTCCTGCACGAATACACAATTTATTTCATATGATAGGTAGACGTAATATGGGTACTTCAGACGTAAACCATGCAGAATTTACATCTAAGGAAGGCTGATAAAACACTTCATCACATTTTAATACAAATTATTTTCACTGCCACAAATGCTTGGTTTCATGCATTTCAGATTACTTATTAAAATGTACTTGTCAAAGTTAGATGCATTTACAGCTTGTATGTTTATTAATATATATTTATTTATGGTTCATTTAACAGCATTTTAAACAGTTCAGGTTATTTATCATTAAACAGTATGAAAACTGGAGAATAATACATTGGAAATAGGGTGGAAGGAAGTGGTTCTGGTATAATTTAAAGTACTGTGCTGGAATCTGAATGTAGGGACTGAGGGAAGATACTAAAAAATCTGTCTCTGGGCCAAGTGTGAACAAGGATTCTCCTGAATATGAAGCAGATTGCTACACTATAGACTGTAATGTTCGATAATGAATTTCTATTACACCGTGTATTATAAGTACTGACTGTGCAAATGGTTTGACAAAAATCAAATTAGAGTACATCAAGTACCAAGTCTCTGATGCATAAAGGAAAGTAAATGATGTGTACAATACAGCTGTTGACATGAAATGAACACCTGTAACACTATAAACACAAAATGTTCATCACACCGGTTATTGCTGATGAAAATATTCATGATTCCCACTAAATGTCTCCCTCAAAACAATGCGACAACCAGAAAAGATGCAAATACTTGTAAAATATCTATACTCAACAATACTGACAAATTTCTGTACTTTGTTCACTGAAATGCAAAAAAACACTACTGTTTATAATACAAATATATCAAAACAGGTTAAATTAAATCCATATTACCTGCTTCTGTGAAGTCCAACAGTCAAGACCAAGGAAAAAAATATATCACTCAATCAGAACACAATTTCAATTAGAAAGAAACTTCAGCATAATCTACCATGACATCCAATTACTACTACAATCACAACTACAAGAAGAAGGAAAAAATGTTTCCTTTACATATATGATATGATTCAACATAAACCTTAACAACCTGGGGAAGAAAGCAGTCACAGTATGATCAAGGTATATTTCCAGAATTTTTGACTTAAAAGTTCATAGTCTTCCAAATAACGTTCTTCAAGAGATTTCCCCACCAAACTAATGTATACATTCCTCATCTCCATAACACCCACTTCATCACAGTCTATTAGATTTCACTACACGACCAAAATAACCTGTATGTTTTATAAGGATTATCATTTTGAAACATCCTAACCTCATCTCTCTTGCAGCTGGGTACTTCCTGCATACTTTGCTTTAGAACACTTGCAGTTTAGGGGTTTCTATCTGTAGAACAGACAATATTCCCCTTTCATAGAAAACAACTGGGAAAAATATAAATTTGTATTTCAATATACTGCTGATAACTGTTTATAAACAAAACCAATTCTATTACCTACTGCCAGTCCAGTATCATTAAATCCTCACATTATATCTAAAAAATTCCAAACTTTAGGGCCAAAATATTATGCACAGTTTGATATAAATGTCAGAACAAAAATTCTTAACAGACAAAATGATTATTAATAAAAATAATGTAACAACCTTGTAGCAACAAAACAATTACGTACAGGTTGATTTTATGATTACGGAGAAATGAAATAATTTCCGAACACAGGGTCCTTATTTCATCTGATGGCTACCGTCTGCCACTTCCTGCCGCTACTCTGCTGCATGTGGATGGTTGGCCTAGTGGGCTATGTTAATATTATACTGTGATACATACATAAAAAAATTCACAACATACAAGACTAACACATATTAACTCAGTATTTCAACACACTCTAAGAAAGGAGCGAGATGCAGATACTTTACATTTGTAAGCATTCTTATACCAAATACCTTTGTATGTTAACTTATGTATAAGGCTTGACACAGCACTGCAGGCAGCAGTGATGAAGCTACTGAAAGGATGACTATTAATGACTCTACAATGAATTCTTGGGGTATGCGGTGGTGCAGTTAGTTGAGGCACTGCACTACATGCTAGAAGGTCACAAGTTTGATTCCTGTTGGGATCACTGGGATTTTTCATTTACTTAAACTTTCCGGCCGCGCTATTAACCTGGGGTCAACACATCCTCTAACAGCAACAAGTACCATGGTATCTCCTTGGGAGAAAGGTGGCTGGTGCATAGGGCTGACAACCTTGCCACTTTATGTGCTGACTGTCTACAAATTCTGGAAGCCCCAAGCTCCTCGTGACCTAAGGGCCTATCCAGGCCTGTACAGGGATTGCTCCACCTCTTGATAGTGAATTCTTAATCAATTACTATAAGCTACTGGAGTATACAACTGGCAGTTCTCAATAAAAATGTTACAAACAGTTCACCTTTGTGTTGTTGACAGCTATGAGTTACTGTTTGTATGTCTGCCCTTTGAAACAAACAAAAACTGCTCTCAGTAACTGATGTTAACATGATAACTGACAATAAACGCTTCAACTCACATGTTAAGTCTTATCACTATTTCGTGTTCCTGAAATGGCATTTCTGATGAATATGTCTTTGACTCCTGTGACATGTGAGGCAAGGAAAAGGGGTCATTTCACTGTTTGTTGCACAATCTTTCCTACAGGACAATGCGTAATCCTCAATGGTTACAATTAATTAAAATTTCCCCAGGAAAAAAATGCCCTCAGAAATGATGAAAACAATTACATCAGCTTTTGACTGTAAAGTCAGTAGCTGCAATTACTCTGAATGTAGTGTCCATTAAAGTTGTCGAAGAGAATTTTGTGTTTGTTCAGGTACACATGGCCTGGTTTCAAATGGATAGTATATCTGTCACAATTCAAACAGAAATTAGTAGAACTGTACGAGTTTCTACACTGAGAATGGAGGCAGTAGGTTCCTCCAAACATCACTACTTACCTATCAGATTATATGGTGTCACATTTCAAATGAAGGAAATCTTCAGACATAAATACATATGAGTATTTCTTCCACAGCCAATTCAACAGCCATTAACCTCATAACTCATCAAGCAGATCAATAGTGTTATCATAAGAGCCTTGCATATTCATGCATGAATTAACCCTGCACCAGCTTCACACTTATGTGGGTATATTCTCAGAATTTACAAGAAGAAACACTCTTATTACAAAAACTGCATTACCCTCTAATAATACCGTTGGTTTACATCAATGCAAAGTTCCTTACCTGAGGTATCATGGGGATAAAATGCTAACACCAAGGATATAACAGCTGCAATTTCTAAAATTATGAGTGTCACATCTTGTAGTGCTTCCCAGACAAGTTGCATGAACGTCTTAGGTGGTTTTGGAGGAATGACATTTGAGCCGAAAGTCTCTCTTCTGTGTTCTAAGTCACCTTTTGATCCACTAAGACCTGGAAATGATAAAGAACTACACTTAATACCCTGACCTCAGCCAAACAGCACGCGACTCCTGAAAATTTCATGGCCAGCGCCAAAGCAACATGAGGATGGCAGGGGGAGATTGGAATAAAGTTTGTACACATTATTTTGAAAACAAGTCCACCATATGAATGTTATGTGCATGACACAAAATATTCATAAGATTGACTTCTGACAAACATATATATCTCAGAAATATTGTGTGACACTGGAGTAACATTTTATTTGATATTGTAGGCACTTAATTAGATCAATCTCAAGTGCGTAAAATGAAATCAAACAGTCCATCTTAATGGTTTTAAAACCTGTATTCAAGAATCCCCTAAACTATTTACAAACACATGTCTGTAAAACTATTTCTGATTTGTGAGTTAAAAACTAGATAAAATTGCCATAAATGGAACCAGATTTCCTGAGAAAAAATAGTATGTTACCACAGCAAGGAATGCATTCATAATGTAAGACAGCATGTTTGGATTATACATGTTCAAGAAGTTACCTTTTGGCACTCAGTGATTATACTCAGTCCATTATATCCATAAACGACCACAATGATTTGTAACAACAGTTATGTTAAAACCCTTTGAACAGTGATATGCATCTGAATTACATTTAAAACTTCAGTTTCTATTTCACAATAAACACAGTTTCTTCCCCCGAAGTCTCAAGATCAAACAGTTACCATTCAGAGAAATAATCATTGATAACTGTGAAAATTACACAAGACACACATATACACTCTGTGAAAAATGCAGTCCTTTTAATGTAAATACATGTGGCAGTATACAGTGACCACTGTCCACTGTTTACTAAGTAAGATTTAACTGGAAGTAACCAAAGGGAGAATTGCCACTGGAATACTAAACCACATACGAAAAGAGCCAAATGTAGTGTGTACTCCCAAAGCCATTTACTTTTGTTGCTTTTACTATGAATTTAATGAAAGTAGGCAAGGACTCCTTACGTCTACAACACAACACAACTTTGAAAGAACCTAAGTCAATACTGAAACCTGTTACTCAGTGTGAACTTCTGTGCACATGGTATCCAGTTTTTATGGCATGAATCTGTACCTACCAGTATTCAGTTCCAAAGCATACAGAAATACTTAATTCTAATATATTCTTTATAATCACCTTCATTGGGGGATGTGTACAGTTTCTTGCATATGTCTTGAACACCACCACAATCTTGTATTTTGTTAATCCCCTCACGGCCCCGGGACTCCATGAGCTCCCGGAGTTGTTTGAGGGTGATGCCATACTGTGCTGGCCGCCCATCTATTGTCGCCATCCCAGGATCTTCAGGTTGCTACTGCTGTTAACAAAAGAAAGATATCCTTAGACAAAATGCTGATGAGTTCCCAAATGAAAGTTTATCTTGGTAAAAGTGCCTTACCTCCAGTGACAAAGGAATGTAATAAGCATGGTCAGTGAAAATTATGTAAAACTTTATTACAGTAATACACATATAACATATAGAAATGAATGTAAATGATAATTAGGGTGCACCACTTGAAATTTTGATAGCACAATTACAAATTATCAACAGTATTAAAATCTTGAAATACAGATCACGACAAATGGAACATACTTTTTTATGTGCAGACCTACGATTTTCTAACAAATGATAATGAGATTTCAACTATTACTGTAAGTTGGGGGTAATGATTTTGTAATGATATGTAGAAAATCTGATCTCTCTTCCTTGAGGGTGAAATTCCATTTTGAACCGACATATATACATGACTATTTCAGTTTCTCCATTGACATAAATTTACAGCATTTTATTTTTATGCTCTAAGGTTAAATAACAGGAACCCATACCTGTTTCTGTGAATAAGACTAAAGGATGAAATGGACAAGGAGTTATGCATGCTTGATCAGTTGACTCCAGAGTAATATCAACTGTTATGATTATTATTCACAATTCTAAAACACATTAAAAACATATAACCATAAAAATAAATACAATCTATATGAACATATAATTGGTAGTTGCAGTTCCTTCAAATAAGACGTAATCCATGTGTCTGAGACAACTGGGTGATGAAATGCTGCTTCAGACCACTAATTCGTGAAGCCTGTTGGCCAATTTTAAGGCAGTACCTCAGCACCCAATGGCCTTCGGTTTCTGCATGAGATTTGAGGTTGTCTCATACAGTGACTATAAATGTCACACACTCTTTCACGTTTCTGATGCCACCTAGTCTGACATGTACTGACATTTCACAAGAACCCGCTACCTTGATCGTCGCCTACCCTGCTGATGGATGCCAAAGGCTCATTTAAAAGCTCGTTACCTACGTACCAGACAGCACGGCGTCACATACAAGAAGACCATAACCTCCATATTCACATTCTATTCCAAATGCTAGCCAACCCCAAGCTACCCTGCTGTCTCTTGTGCAAATTCCTGTACTTCATTAAGTATTTCATGTGCGATTTTTTACTGAGACAGCATAATATACATATACAGTTACAAATACGTACATAATCTTTGAGGTTATGTTTGTTAACGGTCTGGCGTTTCACATTTGACTCCATTCTAATCTGACCCCATCAAATTATATGGGTGTAGATGATTCTCCTTGAAATGTAGTTCTAAATAAATACATTATTTTCAGAGATGTAATGACAAATATACAGAACAAGAAGTGGGGCAATGAACTATGCAAGTGACCTATTTTCTCAAATTTGTTAACAGCAATAATCTATGGATTTGGAGTCAAAGTAATATAGCGGTATTTAAAATACGCACGACTCTTTTGTATCCTGGAAAAAAGTTACCATTGGCCGCATCTTTCTTCAGTGTTTTGTTCCAGCATGCAACAGACAGTACACGGAAAATACATTGCACTATTCATATTTAGCATTTACCTACATATAGCGACAAAGCACACCACACAAATAAATAAAAAAAAAGTTTTCTGTAATACTCAGTGTTTGAAATTATACACCGTGTTTGAATATAAGAAATTTGCAACGACCATTTTGATCCATGTAAAACAAAGGCGTAACAGGCAATAAACCCGTAAATGGAACACACCTTGCGCACGGAAGTCGGCGGGAATTTATAAACTTTCCCGCCAGGAAATCCCTACAAGACATTGGAATTATCACACCATAAGCATCAGATACGATCTTCTGGGATGTGACACCGCGTGATGTGGTGGCTAGATACAGACGTTTCAAAAGAGCACGCTTCCTTCATCTTCAGGGTTAGAGACAGTAGGTTCTTCCAGACTACACGGCATCACATACCGTTAGATCGTATCGTACTTAGGTCCATGCACAGGAGTAACTTGGGGGTAAATGCCCCCCCTCCCCCAATATATTTTATACCTAATGATAGTTTTCTTTGGCTACTGATTTGGGGTGAAAGTCGGGGAAAGGGATGGTTCAAACCACTTTTCGCTTCTTTCTGACTTGACTCTTCTGTAAATTACAGTTCCTAATATCCATGGCCGATTTTCCCCCGCTCCCCCATATCCACGTCATAGCCAAGTTACGCCTATGGGTCCATGCATACAACCACGAAGAAAAAAGAATCGTACAAAAACTGTAGAAATGCGTTGTTTCTAAAGGAACAATTACGAAGCTGGGTTGTTCTATAGCCCAGGCTTTCCTAAAGCGATTATACTTTTGGATAAATGAAGTAAACGTTACGCATTAGGCGATTTATAGATTAAGAAGCGAAAGAAATGTTAACCAAGCGTTTTAATAGAGGGAACTTGAATCCTTCTCGTACAATAAACATGTTAGATGGAATCTGAACAAATAGTGAACTGCGGAGAGGATATATGAAGCAAGACTGGAGAACATACAAAAGTAGGCAAACCTATCGTTGTACTTAAATGAATATCACTTTATGAAGACGTATCCTTGTGCTTAATTAGGCTCGCCATAAAGAATGTTACTATAGCTCAACGCACTCACAACTTCCAGATCAGGGTTTGCCAAACTTCTGATACTGCAGACCAGTACCCAGTATTTACTACGTCACAAGCACAGCACAAATCAAGTCAAAACTGTGTTACAATACAGTATATAAACGTTTATGGATAGTTTTAAAAGATGTTATTGTTTTCCCAATTTGTAAATATGAAAACCTTTGTCTATTTATGCTAAAACTTCGAGGACCGGTAACATTAAGGTTCGACTATCGAGTACACAGTTCGATAGCTAAATGTTGTTCTATAGGACCAGATGGACGTAAGTGATTAGCTTCACGCCCCGGCCGAAGGAAAGCATTTCCAGCCCCTTGTTTAAATATGCTAAGAACTACATACTGTGTCAATTGCAATACGTTGAACTGGAACCTGAGTGGAATCCGACTCGAAGCAAACTAAACAGCGGCTACAGTTGCGATGCCTGCCGTCACGCGAAAAGCTGGGAATGACGTAATGATGCACGTTGTCGGATGAAATGTCCTTGTGTGATAAAGATTCAAGGCTTTTGAAATGATACACCGCGTTGATTGGTAAACAGTAATCAACTTGTTGGAGGACCTTGCTACCTCCATCTTCAGGGTCCAAGAAAAGACTCACCAAAGCCGCGGTGAGAACCACAAACCTCGAAGAGGCCTACAACACCTTTCGTCGTTTGTAGTATGATACCTTCTGAGAGATTAAGAGATTGGAATTCCCTTAAACTACGGTGATCTAGTAATGAAGCCAATACAGCGTCCGAATGAGTACTTGAAGGGGATGGTGGCAAAGATTGGGGGACGTTACCAACCGCCTTCGGTGCTCAAGGCAATATTTAAAATTCCCTGTTATGTTGGTACACTGCCATCATTTTACGTACACTGTACCCAGTTTCATCATTTTCACGTACTCTACTGCAGCGGACGACCAGGCAGAAAGGAGGGGACACGTTTCTGGTTTTTGAGAAGTCGGCCTTCCTCTCGGTATTCCAATTTAGCCTGGAGTTTATTTAGCAACGTGAAAAGAACTGATTTTGACCTAATCGAGGGAATATCCCGGCATATGCTTGAAAGGAATGAAGAAACCTGATTGTCGATGTCTCGGGCGGGATCCAAACCAGGCACCATCTTAGCATAATTCCCACAAGTTACTACTTGTGCCAATTTGCTCTGAAATGCATGACTTCCGGCTTTCGGTACAATCTGAAAGTCGGAGGCAATCGTGATAACTTTCGAGGTAGTTTTAAAGAATTCGCTTGGAGGGACTGTAAAAGACTACAGAAACCCTCAGACAGGGCACCAAGTACCGAAAACGCGGAGAAATAATACGTAAAACACCACAACATTCTCGACACAAACAAAGACATGTCTAAGGCCCCTTTATTACGGTCGACAGAGTTGCCGGCGACTGTTCTGCCAGCGACGTGGAATACGTCGCAAGCAATTGAGGGCTTTCACACGGTCGACTGACTCTGTGAAGTCTACCATCGACAGAGTTACTGTCGCCGTTCCTCTCTTTCGCTCGAGACAGCAGAACCACGCAGCTACATGTCAGCTTTCCGACGGGCGAATCTCCATAGTGACTCGAAGCATATACACGTGAATCGTCACAATGAATTTGTAAATTGAGTTGTATTTAGCCTAAATTGTAATCTGAATAAGTAATAAAGGTGGTTAATTAAACACCCTACTTGAATGCTAATGCTACTCTCTCTCTCTCTCTCTCTCTCGCTGGACGTTCAGATCGCCTTTTGTACACAACACACATTTGTCTCCTGCATTTCTTCAAGAGTACACAGCCATTCCAAAATAATTAAGAAAACTTCGCTTTGTCTCTGCGCAGATCTTAAAAAATAATCCAAAATAACACGTTGTTTCGCCTGTAACATATTACTGGGTACGGTCACATTTTTTTCTTTCTCAGTTTCCTTTGGGCCCACACAGCAATAATATCTTCCAGTTCTAGCATTGTACTGAGCGTTCATTTTCAGAGATGATGAGGCGAGTATGTCCGACGTCACGCTGACAGATTTCTTGTAGTCGTCGGGGTACGGCAGGTTCCCGCCTATCCCTGGGCGACAAGTCGTCGTCGACTGGGTCGTCCGTGTGTAAGAGACCTAAGAGCACAGCGGTCACCGATTCTGAACGAATAGCTGCTAAAGTAGACTGGTACACGCTACGAATATCGGAAGCTTCGAATTTTACTACGTCGTAGCTTCCGTTTCCTTCCCAGCTTCTATTGCATGGCTGTGTAACTGTTTGTTGCGTTTGAATAGAGGCCCTTTCACTTACAAAGCAACAATCCATCCACTTCACAGAGACCATTCATTTAATTGGTATATTGCCCGCTTACCAATTGACAGTCTCTGTAGTGAAGCTTTGAGGTCAACAGACAGTAACAAATAGGGGAAGATCTACACAAACTTGACAGTCTGCCAGCTTAGTAGCATGTCATTCTGATGGAGTGCATAGAATTGGGAATGAGGTGTACCTTGCTGAGTGCACAATGTGCGTCGACCTTCAGATTGGCAGATGCGCGCGCCTATAGGAAGAAACGTAACCACGTAAACAAACTTAACATACCGATACACGCGTCTAGACAAGATGTGTAGCTGTACAAACGCAATCATCGCGAACAGGGTTGTAGATACCGGAGCACCATGGATTCACTCACGCTCAGCTGCAGGTAGGGGGACGATCAGGATTTGGGTGCAGAATTCATACTGACTGCTCTTGCGGCTTACGAGAGCAGCTGATTTTTACTTAACACACGCTAAAAAATACTTAACGAACGAAGACTGGAGATAATCGCATTGCATTTTGGTCAAAAATTGTTTTGAAGAATACCCACACCCACATGATCGCCCCGTAACGTAAGGGTGACCATCCGTACGAACAGATGCAATAAAAACAGCGAAGAGTATTTATTCTCCCTGTGCCCTCTGACCGTGAACGTACCCACAGGCTTCACTGCGCATTTCAGCACAACTACCCGCACCGGCTACATTGCATACTCGAAGACAGTATCACCGAACGTACTTATGCAATGCCGTCCCCACATTTAAGCCTACAACATTCACTTCTGATATTCAAGATCAGCCACAATATATTTACTTATTTTATTATTTGACGATCCTGTATCAATGTATCATTATGAGGAACAGTAAAACAAACCGTGAGTCAGTACCCCATGTTGTGGAACAACGCGGTAATGGTAAATTCTAAAGGTCATAATATCCATGCATCCAACTGGAGTCTTAAGAAAATCTCAAATGAATAGGCGTGTCGCTGGACGAACTGTATTCGCCCAAGGACACAGTGCTACATCTCGTAAGACTTCCATCTGCGGCAACAGCGTCGTGAGGCCATTCAAATCTCGCTTACTTGGACAACTTTCAACCAGGTATCTTCCAAAGAGACTGATTACCGCTGAATTTTAACTGACTGGTGATCATTACAGGAGTTGAATTAAGCTGTCTTATGGGATGTGACGTCGTGCAGGCCGGTCTAAATTTACCGACCTTTTGGTGAAACATTCTGCCTACATCTTCATGGTAGGAGGAAGCTGCGGCAGATTCTTCCGAAACGTCACACCCTATGAGAACAGTATTTTTAAGTTACTGTCCAGAGAACATGAAACCTCACATTAGAGGGGTTTTAGTTTCCACGTGGTTCTTGAGAAAAATGTTAAATTTTACGTACACCTACTGCCACGCTGAACACTTGCGAGTTACTTTTGCAGTAAAAACAGGGTATACACATATATAAAATATCACAAATTAAACTACAAAGAGCCCTATTTAACTTTCAACAGCAGACTGGACTACTTAAGTACCACATGAAACACAACGGGTTTCTGCATATACTTGTATCAGACTACGTAGGCCTATGCACAGAAACTATGTGGCACTATATCACGACTGCACTACAAGACAGTACAAGTATATGCCGTAGGAGCAGGTACGGGTGCAGCTTCAAGTTGTTCTATTATTTATGACTGTGTTTCCTTGTATTGCCAAGTTAGTTACTAAAATAACTAAAGTACCTTCCTTAGGACTCACATTCCATATCGCATCCTCTGTAGTTGCATGTCTCTAAATAAAAGCAGGCAAGTCAACCGAGCAGAACCACGTCTTTCACACTTGTCTCAGCCATCGTTACAAAAGTCGGAACTGAAGTTTTGCTTTACGGAATACAGTAAACGAGCAATCACAGTACCTGTAGGCCCCATATTATGCAGACGGAAAGAAGGACGGCACACAAGAATCTTGTCTGTGTTTGGAATTTCAATTCCTAACGTTCAAAATTCCTCAGGAACAATGGTTACGCATCTATCTCCAGTTATACGCTACAACACTCACGATGTCGATCCAGTCTCACACAGAATATCTTCGCCTTGTATTCGCTAGTGAGCAGGCCCTTCAGGGTATGAAGTATTACAGGTGTATTTCATGACGCAAGATTATCAGACCTCACCTGGGAACTGGGTGAGGTGTGGCACAGTAGGCGTACTATGAGGTAATTCGTGTTACGTCATTTACACATTGAGAGCATGGCTCAACCAACACTACACGACTTTCTGTGTGTTAAGAAGAAACGAGCCGAAGTTCCAGGGACTAGAAATATCGACATTTCCTAGTTTATACACCCGTAATATTGACATTCGGACATGATATGGTCTACAGTAGACATTTATAATTGTAACATACAGAGGATGGGCCAAAACAGCTGACGGTTTTTGAAATGAAGTAACATTATAAGGCAAAGTGGAAAAAAATTTTATTAGCACTAACAGGCACAATCCACGTCCATGATAATTAATCGAAATTATTAATGTTTTAATATGGCACTTTGTAGGTGATCACCATGACGTTCAATACACTCCTGCAGTCGCCGTGGAAAGGTTGTCATAACCAGCTGTAGCATTTCCTAAGGGAGCCCTTGAATACACTCCCGAATTCGCTGTTTTAAATAATCAATATTGGCAGGAAGTGTTTGGTATGCCTTGCTCTTGACGCAACCCCAAAGGAAGTAGCCTCGTACTGCACGACCAGGCGAGCGCGCGAGGCTGGTGGTGTCCTCAAAACGTGAAATGAGTCTGTCTGGGAAAAGTGTCTTGAGGGCTTGCCTGGAAGTCTGTGCTGTGTGAGCAGTTGCTCCGTCCAGTTGAAACCGAAGCACAACGAGTTGACGTGGACTCAACTCACTTCGCAGGAATGATTGAAGCGTGACTTTCTACCGGTGTGCATTCACA
>JGI20166J26741_11472251_pt1 | contig 25979 bp, 18 predicted proteins | sample TergutCu122P5_FD_26741 | JGI IMG/M metagenome (IMG submission 26741)
TGTAAAAGAATTTTTGGAGTTTAGTAGAGAAAACTAAATAGGTAAAATACTTTCACTGTGAATTGTATCGTATCATTCTGTGCAGTGCTATGTTTAGAATATGTATATTATGATTGTGGTATTTGACATTTGTTCTGTTTGTTTGTTGTTTTGTCTTTGCATTGTGTTTGTTCTTATATTGATTTTATTTCCTACTGACATGTTTCATGTCCGACTGTTGTAAAACAGAAATTGAGACCTATGAAATGATATATATATATGTATGTATGTATGTATGTATGTATAGTTATTACTTTTGTTTAGTCACCTACAAATTTCAACACACAAGAAACATTACAACTAAGATTACAGTATGCTACAATGAAATGCCATATACAGGTGAAAACCAAGGATGTGGAAATTGTCATAGTTATAACTACAACTATGACAATTTCCACATCCTTGGTTTTCACCTGTATATGGATATATGGAAAATAAAGTGAATGAATGAATGAATGAATGCGGTACATATGTACCAGTATTTCAGAGGAAGGCACTGCCTCCTACTTTATGGTCGAAAAGTGAGGCCAAACCTGATCCCTATGTCATATACAACTTTCCTATACATCTTACTTCTCTTCCCTCAAGATGAAGACAGCAGGTTCCTCATGGACATTGACACCTATGTACCCTGCTGCACAGTGTCAGATACCAGAAGGCCATACTCTTAATATTCACTGCTGTTCAGAACCTCAAATCTTACATTAAAATTGTAGATTCTTGAATGTTGTGCTGTATGTAGTCTGGAAGAAAAATACATTAAAATTAGGAATATTTATAAGTCCAGTCAACCTATTCATCACTCCCTATTTAGATGCTATACAAATATATGTGAAAGAGACACTGTTGTGGTAAAATTAGTGGCATTCCACCTCTGAGTCAGTGGCTTTTACACAGCCATGGTGTTGACACCCAAGTCTACATACTTTGGGCTTGTACTATCCTACGTTAGGTGACAGAATTAAAGGTACGTCTTGTATTTTGTGATGACTTATTCACAACATATCAAAGATGGTAATGGTGTGTGTGTTGTTTGTTGCCCAGCCCCATTAATCTGTCCTAATCTATGTGATGATTTTGGCAAAACACTTACATATTTTTAGTTGTTACAAGGCAGTACTTCACATGGTATGACCTCCAGACGTGAACCACATGGCAGACCACCTCCACTGCTGGTAACTACCACACTCCTGGTTCTCTGCCGCACACCGTGCATCCCACATGTGAGGGAGCAAGGGGACCAAGATGACCATTCTGACAAAATGCAGTTAACAGGTTCAACTGTAAGGACAACGTAAATTTCATTTACTAACGTTCTTCATTTGGCATTTCCACTTCCATGTGGATCATCTAATTGTAATATTATCACAACAAAATCTTACCAGACATGCTGTAAGCTTCTGACACCATCCTATCAAGTCACTAGTATTTGTGTGATAGACATGAAAGGCTCCAAGATGTATGACAGTATCCTGATTAAAAGAATTATAAATATGCAAGCCAATCAAGAAGTGCTGGGAAGAATTTATGACATCTTGTTTCCTTGAAATTCTTTACTTTGTTTAGTGATGCTATCAGGAATTGGAAACTAAGAACTGTACTATTCACTGACTGCTAGTGTGAATTATGAGTTATATTTGTCAAACAGAACCTCAAAATTTCACACTTTCAATGCTGCACATTGTGTGTATGAAAGACAGTTCATCAACATGTGTAGGTATTGAACCCTCTTTTATTACCAACTGATTGTTGATGCACAGTGTAACCATGAAGTTTATGTGTAGGTATGCTTATTTCCCGTCTCCATACAAACTTTTGCACATTTCCTATATTACTTCATTAGTTACTGCTACAAACCAAAAGTTAGCCTAGGTTTCATAAGTTCACAGTGTTCTTGTTTCACATTTAAGCAAGAAAGAAAAGATTTTCATAATAAAAGATACATATTTTCAGAAAACTTTTTACCGCACATCATCTCAGGACCCTTTACTGAATGGTGGTGATGTCATTCACAGCACTTTATATGATCGCCACATTAGCATCACTGATAATAAATTGAAAGGTACAAATTTAAGTGGCCTCTTCTGGCTTTAAATTAATAATCCATAAATTAGATTGAAAATTACTGGAATGAAACTGGCAAATCTGGAGACATAATCATAAGCTGTGTTCTATATAAAATATGAAAGCAAGGACAATCAAAAGTTCAAGTAAAATGCAGGTATCCTTCGACACATGCAGTAGTTACATAAACAAAAGTGGTTGCATACCCTGAGATCACATAAGTCAGATATTTCTTATTTCTTTGGCTACCTTACATTTAATTTTTGTTCAAAAACATATAATTCAGTTAACTTTAAGTTCATTATTTCAGCTGTTCACAAATCATAATTTTTGGTTTTAGACAAAATTTTATTATTTTTTTACTCTTAAAATAAGTTTAAAGTTGTGCCTGTGGTTAATGAAGCACTATGCCATGAGGCACATGGGAGAGTGGAGGTATTGCTTCATGCATTCTTAACATAGACCCTTGATGGTGATGACTGGCCAGCTCATGCTGTGGTCACTTCACCCCCTGGGAAAGGATCTGCTGTTAGTAATTGGATATGAGACTAAGTGGGCCTTAGCACTTGTCTGGATGCTGTGATTAGCAGAAAACTATCTACCACTGCCGAGAATCAAATCCCAGTTTCCTGATCATTAATCCATTAGTCTAGTCACTATACTGACTGCGCAAAATAATTTGTGTGAAACTGAGTCAAAGCAAAACACACCTAAATTAAAACTTTGTTAAGTTAGTTTCATGTTGATACACATAGTGAATCAATCCATCATAAACATGTATACTACAATGGACAATCTCTGAAAGTAATCATGTCATGCTACCCTTAAATGGAGTGAGGAGCTTCAGTTTTAAATAAAAATAAAGTTGTAGACTGTACTTAACTTGTGAATGACAGTCAAGTTGTGCAGAAGTTACAGCACATACAGAATTTAAACATAGGGCGAGCTACATGCACAAGACTGAAGCAAGATGAGTAAGTGAATTAGAATGAATGAAATGGAAAAAGACTTTTAACAGGCCTGTTAGCAAGAGTGCCAAGGAGTTGACGTGACACATGTCACTGCACACAGTATACACATATATATAGTACCTTTCAAAACTGGACTAGCATCTCCCCATGTTGGATTGTCATCAGTTACACTTTCCAAATCTGCAAATAGCAATATTTCTTAATAAATACTCAAATGATTTAATGATAGTAAAATTTATAAGCTCAGTATTGGTACAGACTCAACATTTCACTGACTCTTTACCTGTACTATCAACAACTCAGAATTGAATAAGTGGATGATAGTGAATAATGGATTTTAAGATATAAGAGAGGAAGTGGTTGTGTAATTTTACGTACTTGGAGTGACTGAGCACAATAGTGACAAGCCTCAATAAGGACAGCCAGTGCCTCAGTGGAGATTTTAACAGACATCTCCCATACACAAGTCAGAAGCATTACTGCCTGGGCTAATTTGCTCAGTACATATTTTAATAAAATATGGTATAATATACGCATCCATGTACAATGCATCCCACTGATCAGGGATTTAGATGCTGGTTTCTCAGCATGATGCTTGTAACCGTCTGTCTGACTTGCCCGACTTTGGTTGCAGCAATTTTTTGTAGCTCGTCATAAGCACGGATCCTTCTCAAGGAATATACAGGAGGAATTAGAAGCCACTCTACTCTTTCACCAACTCTTTATTCGTTGAGATTCCACAACCAACTGCCTTGGTTGCTCGTAGTTCGTCGGGATTTTACAACTGAATGACTGATTCTTTACTCGTTGAGATTCTAGAACTGACTGACTTGAATCTGCATGCTCTTCTGTCTCTCTCCCCCCTCTGTCAACCTCTGTCAACGAACAGCCACTTTAGGAACAACTAAAGTGTGAACAATGAACACCTGTGTAGAGATGGCCACTGCCGTAGGCAAAAGAATCAGATCATATATGGAAAAGAAACATGTCAGAACTCTATCGTTACATCTCTCCCCTTCTGTCAAAGAAACAAGCTACTGTAGAGAAAACCACAAGTGTAAACACTCCCACGAACAATTATACACCTGCATAAAACCTTAGTGACACAGATACTGTAACAGTGAACACCTGCACACAGCTGATACCACAAAAGCATGAGAATCAAATCATATGTGGGAAGGGCAACTCAGCAATCTTACTCATATAGCCTGGCAGGTGCACATGTGCACACCAAAATAACTCTCTCTCTCCCCCTTCAATATAAACTAGCCATGCCTGATGACCAGTTTATCTTTTCATCTTCTTGGTTGCCTGGTCCGAGATTCGAACTATGAACCCTGGCCAGTTACATGCTACAGGTGACTTCATGTTGGAACAAGTACCAATGGATCAGGTTTCTCTCCAAGTGAGTTTCATCATCTTGCCCTGCTAATCATTGTTCCACCACTGCTCCATACTCACTGTCACTGCACCCTGAGACACGCAAAAGCCCTGGGCAGGCAGCACAGCTGTGCATCCCTGGTCCTTAAATTGGGTGTTTCATCTGATTTGGCACTTTGGTTAGAAAGCATGACAGTTCAATTTCATAATTTATATGTTCTAATAAAATAGTACCATACAAAACATAGGGAATTCTATGTGGCTGAATTGTGGACCAGGATGGTGTAGTCGGTATAGCAACTTGCTACGGGCTGGACGGTGCAGGGATTGAATCCCAGTGGAAGCAATATCTCCTGCACCCCACCAGACCGGCCCTGGGGTCCACTCAGCCTCCTGTACAATGGGTACATGGTGATTTCCTAGGTGTAAAGCTGCCAAGGCATGGCAATGACCACCCACCCCATCTAGCGCCAAGGTTCAAGAAAGAGTAGAGCTAAACTTTTATCCCCTCTTGGCCTTCATGGCCAGTACTAAGGTAAACTTTACTTTTTATGTAGTTGAATATACAAATACAATAACAAAATCTGGCAACCAGAATCACAACTGAAACAAATTAGCACTGTGAACCAGGCTCCTTAGTCATTCAGTTTTCAGGAAATTTGTCTCATTTTATGGAGAACGAAAGTTTATGAGCTTTTCAAAACACTCGAAACTGCACTGTACCTTAACATGGCTGACCATCCAAAACACTCCATTACACTCAACATATATCATCCTTGACAAAATGTACACTATTTACTTTAACAAACTTCCTATAAATCCACCGTTTCCTCTAATGACAAAACTTAACTCGCAGGTAAAATATCACTTATTAAGTCAAAAACCAACTAATTAACTAAACATATCAGTAATTCATGATGAAAAAAACCTTCTAGAATACATGTGTTACACAGCCCATCAAGAAAATCTTTACCTTGTAGAATGCAAAGGTTCATCAGAGTTTTTAAAAAGCTCGCCACTAAGACTGCATTCTGAACCAGTGTAATCTAGTCTACACCACTGCACTATACTTCTCTAGAACTATTTTAATATTATTCTTCCATATGCTCTTATATCATATCTACTGACTTCACTGATTTACGCTTTTCTCATGCCCCCCAGTGTGTGCTGCATGCCTCATCCATATCTTCATTGTTTAATGAGCTTAATAATATCTAGTGTCCAGTAAAATTTCTGAAGATCCTCATGCAGTTTCCTCCACCCTCCTCTCACTTCCTGTACCTAAAGTCCAAATATTTCGCTCAGTAACCTGTTCCCAAACATAATCAATCTGTGCAAGATTTACCATTTTCATGACTGTGGCTATCAACACTACAGTTTCATGGGGTGTGATGCCATGTAGTTTTGTATGTAAGTACTGATGTTTGACAGGAACCTGCTGCGTCCATCTTCCTGAAGATGGAGCTGGCCCATATCAACCAAACTACATAGTGTCCCATCACAGAAGACAAACTTCAACAACCATCTACGATTATCCCTTTGCCTGAGAAACCAAGTTTCGCAGCTACATCAAATGAGTGTAGACTGATTCACTACATTCATCCTTAGTTCTTAGGACATGGAAAGACGAAAGTTTCTAACAAACATAACAAGCAGTCCACAAATTTAATAAGCTCCTAATTTCTTTATAGATTTCCTATCGAGTTAGTATTGTGGAATTTTTAGATGTCCACTGTTTCCAAACAGAACATATTTTTGAGAAATGGCATCTGTTTTCATCCTCCTAATGAATGGTGGACAAGCACCTACTCAGTCAGTTTATCATAAAGAGATGTAATCTCCACTACTTGGCAAGTGGGTCAGGCTACTCAAAGTATATAACCTATAAGATTCCAGCTTTGTCAGTGGAAAATAATAGAAAATTTATAATAAAAACTGTGGACATTCACATTAAACTAAACTCAGACAAGAACACTTTAATTGACTGACCCAGGTTTGTCCAGTGGCTGTGAATAGTTATTTCTGATGCATTTAACTGAGTAGGTGCCTCCTCGTCTTCTTGCACGAGGATGGAAACACATCCAAACCATTATGTTTTGTTTGGAATAGATCAAAAAACCCCATCACCCTAAGTGTAACACACCACTGTAAGAATCACTAAAAATCCATCATTTTAATTACTTATTTTGATTTCTTATTTATTTTCCAGATACTTGAACTCCTGACACATCATTAAACAATTTCTTGGCACTCCATTATGATTCTGTCCTGCATTCTGGTGACAAGACTTGAACATATACTTCATATTTCTGCCTTTACTTCCAGAATAAGCTCCCTACTAGCATCTAATAGAGTTTCAGTGTTCACTTATTTGCATTTGTCTGCTAAATTAACATCAACAACAAATAAAAAAAATTATAAAAGGAGGATAGTAACCCTTACCACAACTTCTTTTGCACTTCTTTTTCTTCAACATTTTCTTTGGACAAGGCTTGCCACCGTTTCTGGCATGAACCTAGTAAGTGAAGGAAAGTTTCAGTTTGTAATGAAGATTATATTAGTAATGATGTCTCTATGTTTAAAAATAATACCCTCTTGACAGGCCAAGAAATAACTATGACATTAATAATGTCAGCAGATTGTCAGAAGAAATAAATAATAATGACATTAACAGTGTCAGCAGAGTGTCATAATAAATAAATAAATAATCATGACATTAACAGTGTCAGCAGACTGTCAGAATAAATAAATAATAATGACATTAAAAGTGTCAGCAGACTGTCAGAATAAATAAATAACAATGACATTAACAGTGTCAGCAGACTGTCAGAATAAATAAATAATAATTACATTAAAAGTGTCAGCAGACTGTCAGAATAAAGAAATAACAATGACATTAACAGTGTCAGCGGACTGTCAGGACAAATAAATAACAAGACATTAACATTGTCAGCAGACTGTCATAACAAATGAATAATCATTATATTAACAGTGTCAGCACACTGTCACAACACTTAAATAATCATGACATTACCAGTTTTAGCAGACTCTCAGAACAAAGAAACACACTCGGACACAATGAGGATGGAAATGAGAAATCAGAACATGCCAGGGCCCTTAATGCTCTAAATAGGAGGAGGTGGAGAAGAAGGAGGGGGAAGATGAGTACAATGAGGGGAGGAGGATTAAGAAGACAATGGTGATAATAAAACAAAAAAAGAAAAATGACAGTATGATCAAGGATAAGAATAATGTATAAAGGAAGATAATGGAGAAAAATGATGCAGCAAATGAGAAAGAGGTAAAATGAATAAGGAAAAGGAGTGTGAGTGGAAATAGATAGGGAGTAAATGAGTGGTCAGCTTCATGCCCCGGCCACTTACACATGGGGAAATAGTTCCCAATATCTACTGAATAGATGGATAGATGTGTCCAAGGATTTGTGTAGATGCTGCCAGGAATTGAAAGCAGATTGCTCAGTCATATGGTCCACAGCTGTCCCACCTCCCAACTTTTTTGGTGAATGGCAGAGTTCAAAATGCAAAGAAGTCATGGGAACACAAAACACTTACATACCTGGATTGTCCTAGTCTTGGTTTTGATTCCTCGTCCACAGGAGACACTGCATGGTGACCAATGGGACCAGCGAGACACTACACAGTCCACAGCTGCCTCATCAGTGCTAGCGTAGCTTTCAAACATATAGCTTTCAGCCTGCAGAGCAGAAGATGCAGTAGTTGTTACATCAGCATCTTCATCTTCTTCATCTTCTGCAAAAGAAATGGTCAATACAGAACACACACCATGAATTACAGAAACTTTCCTCACAATGAACACTATAGTGTATTCTGACAGGCCGTGGTGGCCCAGATGCTAAGTTACTGTCCTTTCCCTGTAGGCGCCTGGGTTCGATCTCAGGCCACTCCATGTATGATCATTGTTGGACAAACTGGCACTTTGACAGGGTTTTCTTCAATTACTTCAGTTTTCCCTTGTCAGTATCATTCCATCAATGCTCCATTCTCATTCATTCATCTATGGCCAATGTTGTATAATCTTAATAACTGGTATCAATAAATTATATTCTGATGCCGTATAATCTGGTAGTGATTTACCGATGTTTCAGAGGAACTTACTGCTCTGTCTTTAAAGTAGAACAGCAAGCCACACAGAGTACAAAACTGCAGTCTGAGAATGCAGCCACATCCCAGGCAGGTACCACCAAAAGAACCTAAGTTCTCACTTTTCCACATCTGCTCTTCACAAATCTATTTTCCTTTATAATCTCTGTGTCCACTTATTTCTCACAAAAACCTGCTTCGACATCTCCTACATATTATTTATCTTCTACTGAATTCTTGTGGTTGATATATGTGCTGGAATTTTGCTGTACATAAATCTGTTTTTAGACCATGCTATAGCTAAGATGGTTAGTCAAGAGGCCTGGTTTCAATCCCAGGGTAGTCCATGTGGGATCTAGGGTGCACAAAATGGCACAGCATCAGGTTTAACTTCAAGGGCTTCAATTTTCTCCTGCCACTTGTTATTCAGTCATTGCTTCATTCTCATGTATAGTCAGGGTCTGATATAATGGGCCCATCTGAAGTTGCAAGAGGCTTAGGTCTTATCCTACTCCTACAACTTACAAACAAAACTAAATGTAATGTTGACAAAGCAACTTAGAGAACGAGTACTGTAATTCATTTAGTTAGATTCAAAGTACATGTATTTGTCCATATGTTTGTTTATTTGGATATGTGTGTGTGTATATCAGCTGATTTAGGTGTTTGTTTCTTCTTTGTGTTCATGTTTGTGATTGTTTCTCTGTGTGCACAAGTATGTATGAATATAATATTAACAAGACTGGAAATGTGTGCCATATTACAATGAAAATTTTCACTCTTATCTGTACATATTCTTTGTAACTTTGCATCCTTGTTCGTTCTAATATTCATTTCCTTGTAAGTGCATAATCTAATCTCATTTCTTATGTGTAGTGTGTTTTTAATTAAGACATTCAACAACACAAAACGATATTTTGATAGACTGCATAAATTAGAAAATATAAATAGCATAATGATAATACCACAATTCTGATCCAGTCTTCCATGTCCATGAAGATGATACGAAATTACTCCAGATAAGGATACGCCATAACGTTGCAAACGGGCTGTTCTGTTTGCCTTCAGTTCCTCTTGAGGTGTAAGCATGCATAGACAATGATGCAAATGGAGTGGAATAATTCAATAACACCAGAATTCAACACGATGAAGCCTACTGCATTACAGAATTTGGAATATATTCACTTCCTGTTTGTTCATTCCTATTACGCGATGCTTGATTATTTGTTACAAAGATTACTGAAAAGTGCTGTGTGCTCATTTATTTTTTGTCCATTTAATGATACTGGAAATATGTCAAAAAATGTAGCTCTAAGTGATAGGACAGTTAATGAAAACTGAATTAAACAGGTGAGGAAGGAAATGGCCATGACCTAGTTTTAGCTCTCTCCTGGCTGCAGATATGACTGAAATCATGGAAAACCTCACTACAGATGGGCTGTGGTCAAGAGTGGAAGAACAGACCTCCTAGACATGAAGCAGAAGTGCCAATAACAACATTTAGTAACAGTGCTGTTTCACCATTACAGGCTGTTTGGCATTAAATATGATTGGAACATAGTCGAGAATGGTGAGTAACTTAGATTTGGGAAGCAACCTTGAGTTATTAAAAAAATTAAGAAACGCTGCACAGAAGGTTTGAGTCCTACTGTTCATCAGCTAATGCAGTTAGCCAAAGCAAGAAGTCACTACCAAAAATCACGGCCATATCCAGGAGGTCCTATGTTCAAACTTAGAAGAGATACTGGCTATCATGACAGATTATTTATGGACTTCCTCACTTCTGCTAATCAAACGCCAGCATATTACCTCAAAGTATTCCACACTGCTGCCTTCTACACCCAATCCCAATCATTCATTGACCATCCAGTCATATAGTGCTATATAGTTTAAAGTACTGAAATCACCAAACAAACTGTACATGAGTATGTAAATCCACAATAAACAACTAAATACACATACAAACACATTACCCACAGGATGTATCAGTTAATAAAGACTCATTATGTATTGCCATATGTGTATCATCTAGTTGTCCGTAGTTCACATACCTTTGTATTTCTTGCATACACTTTCACACTGGTCTTGAGTTAGGAAATTGTTTCTGTTCCCACGGCATCCTGAGTACAAGAACTCTAGGCAAGCTTCCACTTGTGGATCAAAGTACCAACGACTGTTATTTCCAGTACACAAACCCTCGTCTTTCGGCATCTGACAAATCTCTGCAATCAAACATATTGCATCGAGGAAAGGCACTTATAACGCTGGATTTAATGTTTGCTGACAATGTAGCAATATATAACATGGTAATATACTGCTAATGGTACAATGGTGTAAGGCATTCTTGAATTTCAGGCAGAAGAGATGGCCTCCAGATATCAGAGAAAGTGCATAGCCATGAATGTGTTAAATACAGAGTCACAGACAGCTATTAACTTGCAGTTCTTTAGCTTGGGGACTGGACATGAGACAATATGTCATAGTAAAAGTATTTGAAATGGTTGTTTACTTTTACTATAACATATTGGCTGGGTTTTATATTATGATATACAGTCATTTGTACCTTTTATTGTCATATGATTTGTAAACATTTGGGATCCCACAGTGTGCACATCTACTGAATGTACCTTCAATATGGTTTATGAATTGGCCTGATGATGACTCGATGAGCTGAAACATGTTGCCAGATTTATAGATTGATAATAAAACTATTTGTTGTGTTCTGACTGAATATAATAATATTTATTTCATATTTGTATTGAAAGATTAACCTTTACAGATTGCTGATTTAGGTCAATGAAAGGAAGCAATAAGAGACAGCTGTGTAACAGACATTCATATAATTTATACTCTTCACCTAATATTCTGTGGTTTATTAAATCATACTGAATGAGATGGGTGTGACACCTACCATGCACAGGGTACAAGAAATGGGTACAGAATTTTGGTCAATCATATTGAAGCAGGAAGGCATACAGGTGACCTACACATATAAAACAATATAATATTAAAATAGATCAGACAAGAACACTGTGTAAAAGTGGTGACTCCATTCAACTTGCTCAGGAAATGGTCCAGTGTAAGCTTTTGTCAATATATTAATAAATCTAAGCATTCAAAAATTCATGTTATTTTGGATGTAATACTATGTCAATTGGGACACAGTTAAAGATGTTTTGAAGAATCTGAGTAAAGCAGTCCAGAACCTCAAACTTGCAACCCATGGATTCTATAGAAATCAGGAAAGACATTGTACTGTAGATTGGTTTATTGAAGTAATATATAGATTATTCTGTAACACAGATAGGACAGAAACCAAATGACATGAACTGCATAAGCATATAATAGAATTCATGATGCCCCTAGTAACAAAGGTTTCCATTACCACCAAACTAGAAAATGCTGTATGTGTTCTGCGTGTGTTGCATGATTGCTAAGTTACTGCTGCCTCTTGTATTTCTCTCCATGTCTCAACCCCCTGAAGACTAATTTAAATGACACCTTTCCTACTACTGCAGCTAGATTTACATGGCAACTTGTCTTTGCTGATGCAGTATCCAATCTTACATCTTCTTTGGAGTATATTTATAAATGCCCTGTTTGGTCAAAAAAGGCCACAGAAAATCATAAACCTGTCATCTGTTGAGTAAAGTATAAAATACTAGCACAATTTTAATGTGAACCGCAAAACACCTCAGATGTGTGGTACAGGCATTTTATGCATGAATATCTGATGCAAGATTTTTAACTTTTGCTGTGGTGTAGTTGACACCTTTGCTGTGCTGGGATGTTGCACAGGGTTCGTTGGTAGTTTGCTTTTGATGTTTTGGGACAATGCATCAGCCCTTGAAGATGGGACTGACATGCTGTCCCAACTCATCAGCAACCAATTACCGATTAGCAAGGCACAGCATTTCAGAAGCTCGAGCAGTCAACACAGTGAGTTACAGTGCACAGAATGCAATGTAAGTACAATACACATCCTTGCAGCGAATGTGAATACTAACCCCTTGCCACTGATGCTGAAATCTCACAGGAAGGAATCTCCCCATCACACTCAACCTCATCTATAACCTGTGCATCCAAACAATCGTCCATACTAAGTGGACCATTATAACCTTCTTCCATATGTTCATACATTTTCTTTGTTTCTTCATTGTATGCCACTCGCAAACGTGTTCGCATACGTCTTCCTTTGCCACAGGTGGCACTGCAAGGGCTCCATCTAGACCACTCTGTCAATGGGCAATTTGGCTTTCTTTCCTGTAACCAAAAAAAAAAAACTGAAGCATACAGTGATGTGTGGCCAACTGCAGTGTACATATTCCTGAAAAACACCACTAGGCAAAATCATGGTTGACAACAGCAGTGTCTTAAGAAAAACTGGGGTTAGGGGAACAACTGTTGCAATTAACATTAATTAATTAGTTAAAATATTAGTTTAGAGAAGGTGCATTTCGTTGGTTTATAATGCATAATTACATCACAATGCACAGTGCAAAGAACATAAAATTCATCTACTGTTGGCAGAATTAATCTGCTGCAAAACTGTTCACATCATGACACCACATACAATAACAGCAGATGCACTCTTCATATCTATATTTCAAGAATTATAGTAATTTTTCCATTAGATACCAATATTCATAAGTCAATATGTCAGCTACACTGATACTCATAAGTTAAAATGCCATTTATATTGACACTTGGGTACCATACAGTCTCCTGATTAGCTCTGCCACAACGCAGCTATTTGTGCAGTACATTAAATATCTAAGACAACTGCACATGCACTACCATAAGCATCAGCACACATATTCTCGACATATGCCAGTTATTAGAACTGTGTATTTACTAACCTCACTCTCTTCTGGGAAAATGTCACATCTGTCTCCCCCCTCTCCATAACATACATCATTTTGTTCTAGATGTGGTGCATCAGGGTGTGGAGAGCAGCGTTTATATGCTTCACGCCTTTCATATTTACGGGTTCTAATGCGCACACCTCTTCCACAAGTCACTGAACAGCTAGACCATGAGCTCCATTTTGTCACTGTACAAATGGGGTCCAGAGGTGGGCCTGTCACCTCATTACCAATGTGGGAACTGCAATATAACACAGGAGAACACAGAGTCCTTTGCATGCTCTCAAGCTTAATCTAAATCATCTATGCTACCATTAAAATGTCTACTAATTAAAATAGAGTACTGCCCTAGATAATTTCTGGCTTTTGTGGTGGTTTGATGGTAATGTGGGGCCCTGTTTGGGTAATGCCACTGTATAGGTGTTGGCTGCGTTGCTGCCATTCATACATCCTTGCTCCTATATACAATCAGACACTTTCAACTGCAAGCTGAGGTTCTCATTGTGGTGTCCACAAATACAAAGTATTCAAGTCTTCTGTACTATGACTCCATCCTGATTCACAGTTAATGACATTTCAGAGGAGCTTGTTGCCTCCATCTTCAGGGTCCAAGCATTCCAAGTAGAGCAATGAACTACTGAGATCCTTGATATTGAGGCATCACACTCCTGTAAACTTTCAGTAAATAGTTGCTGCTCAGAAAGGCATTATATCCCAAAATACTTCAGTCATCACTTCCATCTGTTAAGTGGACCTATACAATGTTCCTCCCTACATATACAGGGTGGGTGGGAAGTACATAGGCATTAAATAATCGCTATAGGTTTTGTAATATTAAAGGAATCATAATGAAAATAATGTGTATATATACGTCACGAAATAGGATTTTTTAATTCGCCCGTCGATGGTGTGGGCAGTGGCCGAGAGAGGCAGCACGCGCAATGGTAATAAAGATGGCTGGCCCCTCGAATGTTCAGTAATGAGCGCAGATTGCTGCACGCTATGAGGTGTGGAATTCAGTGGTTGCTGTGCAGAGATGGTGGCGTACGGTTAAGGGAAGAAATGCCACAATCCGTCAGGAGACAATCAAGAATTATCATTCGAAGCTTCTGACCATAGGTTCGGTTATGGACGCACGGAGAAGTGGCCGTCCATCCACATCCCGATATGAGAACGTTGCGTTGGTGCGGGATATGTTCACCCGCAGACCGCTAAATCAGCACGTCAGGCTGCTCGCGAGAGTGGACTGTCGAGGCACACGGTACGTACGGTGTTAAGGAAAGACTTGAATTTTCGCCCACGGAAACCCCATTAGGTGCAGGAGCTTACACCTGAAGACTGTGACCGCAGAATGGAATATGGGGAGTTGATGCTGGGTTGGCACGAGGATTGGTCAAAACTCTTTGAAAACATTCTCTGGAGCGACGAGGCCCTTTTCCATATCGGCGGTTTCGTCAATCGACATAATTGCCATTACTGGGCGGCACACGATCCCGAAGTGACGGTGGAGAAGATGCAAAATCATCCAAAAGTGACCGTGTGGTGCGGAATGACGGCCACTAGGGTCATCGGCCCATATCTTCTGCGTGACACCATGAATGCCGAACGCTGTCTTCAGATGCTGGAAGATTATGTGTGGCCTATCGTATCTGGCTGGGAAAACATCGATGAACTTGTTTTCATGCACAATGGCGCACCGCCACTCTTTGCACTGAGCATACGTGCCTGGTTGGATCAGAAGTTTCCGGGATGTTGGCTGGGACGAGGAGGACCTCACGAATGGCCTGCAAGAAGTCCAGATCTCACGCCCTGTGACTTTTTCCTGTGGGGCAGGGCAAAGGAGGAGGTGTACCGGGCAAAACCTCGCACAATGGAAAAATTGGCGGACCGGATTCGGAACTTTATCACCAATGTCCCACACTACTTCCTGCAGAAGACTGTGGATTCCATCCCCGGTCGTTTTAGGAAGCTGGTGGATGCCGCCGGTGCCTACATTGAATTTTAAGCTATGCGTCTATATTCCTATTTAAAAAGGTACATGTAAAAATTATTTTATCTTTACATTGGAAATACAGAAGTTATGACCATTTCTCAATGCCTACTTATGGCCCACCCACCCTGTAATACCCTATTTGTGTCATTGGTTGAGTCCCACTTCATTGCACTGGTTACCGTTGTTGCTGTGTTCTCTGTGAGGATGTGCATGCTATTGTAGTTTCAGTAGTACTTCGTTTTCATGGCAGTGTGAGTCATGACACTGCCACTAGAGGGTAAAAATGATATCAAAATCCAAGTTACAATTGCACCACCAATAGTCACAAATCCTATGCTGCACCCAGCATTAGGAATAGACTAAGATGTCTCACGAGTTTTTACTACTAACACCCATATAAAGTTACATTATCTATTTCTACCTTGTCACTGTCAGTTTTAATGTGGCTACACTTCACGAGATTTGAAGTTAACAAAGTGATATCGCTGAAGATTCAAGCCGTCTGGAATGTCACACTTTATCATTGGATAAATGACTCCCGACATTGCAAAGCATCAAAATGCCTTTATGGAACTGAAGATAAAGGAACTAAAACTATTTGCAACAGTGAGAATTATAATAACAACAACATGGCATAACATACCAGATAACTTGCATCTTATTTATACCTCCTCTGTAAATGGTTGCCTCTGCAGCCTAAGGCTGGCATATTACTTTCAAACAGGACACAATATTTCATCTAATTTATTGTTGACAAGTCATTTTGTCATTCATAATCTAACCAGTTGAAAAGTGTCATTAAATAAACCAAAAATCAGTCGGTTATTGTGTTACCAGTATGTTATTTAAACCTTCTTGTGTCGTGTATAATATATTCCACCATCAGACATTCATTTTGCATTGATCTTAGTTTAGGCATTGAATGATCCTAGATGGCAGTAGTGGTTCTTGTACTAAACAAACTAATATGAGTGAAGAAATATGACAAAATTTGAATCTCTGACTAAAATTATTAACCAAATTTTGAAATTCTGGTACAATTTTGAAATATTTTCAGTGTCATTGCAATGAGTCATGGAAAATAAGACATAAATTGAAGAGACAAAACTGAATACATACCTGCATGTCTCATGAGCACCCTGGCAGTGATATTTGGCAGTCAGCTTGACATTGCAGGATCTGATCTGGGCCTTCATGATGTCTACATAAGATCTCTGCTTGTACTTCACACCTTTGCCACAGGTCACAGAGCATGCACTCCATGGACCCCACTCTGTCACTTCACAGTCTGTCAAAAAATCATTATGAACTATTCTATGGATTTAATATTTTAAAACAAGTTACAACAAACTGCAGCAACTCAGTCAGTATAGTAATTAGGCTATGGGCTGTCAGTCCAACAAACTGTGATTTGGTTCCTGGCAGAGTGAAAAAATTTGTCTTCTCTGAACAATCCAGACAGGCCCAGGGGCCCACCCAACCTACTCCTACTATTATCAGGAGATCCTTCCCCAGAGATAAAATGAACACGTGGTGAAGCTGGTAATTCATACCTGTCTAGTTCAAAATTGAAGAATGAGTGTAATCTACCTCCACCTCCTCATATGCCTTAATAACATTCACAGGGACAAATTTACTGAACTACATAATAAGTTATAAATATGAGATTTAAAAATGTGGTGCTATATATAATTGTAATTAAATCACCGTAACTACAACACAGGGCGCTATCCAAAATGGAGAACAGCAAAGACTGGAAATGGATAGCATGAATTCAAACATTGTCTTCTGGTAGTCCATCTTTCAATCTGTCCAGTGCAATAACCACTGAACTCATTCTCAGGATATTTGATACTGAAGAGTTTTACTAAACTTTGCTGAAATGCCAATTTTTTTTATTGAATAAAAAAGATAACTTTCTACATGAAGACACACAGTGAAAACATATTCAAAAAAAACTGTACATAAATGTAAATATACTTGCATGTATAATGCTCAGGTATACAAAAACTTGATAAATATGGAAATGGATTGATTTATCATTAAAAAAACTCAGTTTTAAAAGGTATTTTAGCACTAAGAATGCATAAGTATAATTTCTTGTCAGACATACTTCACATAGGAAATTCCAGAGCTACTTAAAAACTAGGGCATCAATTTTACAGCAGAATTTTAAAAGCCATTCATTAAAGTCTAACCCCCTGGCAGCTACTTTATCTAGTTTACACAAACATTTTATGTAAAATTAAGATAAATACTTCAAAATCAAAGCTTCACATTTATCAAATCACTGCAAATGAAGATACATGGGACAGTAGAGGTATAGTTCCAAGCCTTTTTTAAATTGTGGCACTAGAAGAAGGTGATTGGTTAGCTTCAGGATCCAGCCACTTTACCCTTGAAGAAAGAGTCCATGGCACTCATCGATAAGAGGCTGGGTGGGCTCAGACCCAGAAGAATGCAGTAGCAAAAAAATCTCTGCCCTCAATGGGAATCAAACCTCATTTCTCCAGGCATCCAGCCTGTGACCTAGTCACTACACTGACTGAGCTACACAACATGTCAGTGGCTTATTCATGCTAATACTCTGGTACACCTGTAATAGAAGGTATCATTAACTGCAAATGCCATACCGCCCGATGCTGTAGGGTCATCAAATCCTGACTCATCCTCATTGTTTCCCTCCAGGTTTTCATCTGAACAGCTCTTCTCGTACAACCGCTGACGAGTCAGATACACACGAGCCAGAGGCTTCATCTCCACGCCAAAGAATGGAGATTTTGGGTCACTCGGGTAGCTGGATGTAATCTCTTGGATTGCCTCGCGTGGCTTTGTAGGCATATCAGGTGACTGAAAATAACAACTAATTGTGGATCTGCCAAGATATGTAAGAAGGCATTATTTTTAAAACAAAAGTTCCTGTATGTATGCCATTCTGTTATAGAGGACGCTAGATGGAGCAGTCATCAGCTTTACATCCTGACCACTTTCTGCCTATGTAAAGAGACCCTCATACCCAATGACCAGGAGGCTGGGTGGACACCAAGATGTTTTTGGAGCACAGAATATACCTTGCCCCTGCTACAGATTAAATCCTAGACCATCCATGCCACGACCTAGTCACTGTACCAACTGTGATACCCTAGCTCAAGGGATTCTTTATCTGTGCCTAAAGTAAATGTTGATCTCAGGGTTGAACTTTTGTAGCGTATCTGAATGAACAGCCAGAGAATCCCAGTAAAGCAACTGGCCACAGTCTTAGTTTATAGTGCAAGAATCTGCCATCCCTGCCAGCTGTTTTCATGATCAAAATTTAAATAAGAAGATTCTGACAGTGGTGTTGTCGAAAATGTCTTCTAGGACATGTTATCATGTAGTCTGGTGAAAGTGTTACCAAATTTTCAGAGGAAAATATGCTCATGTGGGTAGTTTGTGATTGAGGCAAAAGGTTCTTATGAAATGTCATTACTATTCTGTAAGACTACACTTTGTCGTCCCAGAAGACAGTATCCTGCATGGTCACTGCCATCGGAAAATCAAATTTCACATAAGTTTAAACGTTTTGATGATGGTTTTACAATGAATGAAGCTGTTCTTTTGGATGCTGTCCATGATTTTTATACAAGAGGACCACATTGCTGTTGGAACTGGATTCTCTTTCTGTCTTGCAGTGGACAGGATATGAAGACATTCCTATTCTCTTAGGTTCCTAGGTACACCTACTCTCATTCTCTCAAGAAGCTGCATCCAAAAACCCAACAGAGTTTCTTCACAGCCTGTCCACCTGAAGACAGAAATAACCCCCATTTCTAAAACACTGATTTTTAAAATAAACAAGTGGGATGAAGTAGAAAATCCAAAGAATAGCCTTAATATATATCCGACATATTCTGGTCACTTTATTTGACACTATTTCATGAAAGATGAAAGTGCCTCTGATATACAAGTATCTTGCTGCAAAGACATGTAAGAGACATTCATGTTTTACCTCAGACACAGACAGAAATGAATGGTCACTTTTGTGCTCTGACAGTTTTATACTTGAAGAAGCAATAGAAAAGAGGCTGTGTGAGCCCCAGGCATGTTATCTGTCCCTACCACATGTCAGTCCTATAGTCACTTAACTGAACTCTGTCCCTGCCACATATCAATCCTACTTAAGAGACCTTTGTCTCTGCCATACAACTATCACATATCCAGTAATTTAACTCAGCTCTTCTGAATCACATTTCTCTATAATTCTTGTATTTATATCAAAGAAATTCCCTTTGTATACATGCATATCATATACTTTGTTATGAAGAGGATGACTATCAGAAATTTGCCAAAATAAAATAAGTTTATCACAAAATTCCTTTCACTGAGTTCTCTAAATTTACCAGATGTCACTAGTACATGCTCTGGTACAGGGGTTTTTAACTAAATTACGTTTACAATTGCAATGTACCACCAATATTCTTTTGTATTTAATTAAAAAAGCTGAAACTGAAACTACTGGCTAACAGTGGGAATGAGTTATACTATGTTGCCAGCAGTGCATATTAAGAAATATATCTGTTTTGTGTGTTTTTTTAATGTTTATCCTTTTCTGTATTCTGATATTTTAATTAAGGCCATGTACCAGCAAATGGTTGGTGTACCAGTAACTGTATGCATACCACAGTTTCAGAAACAATGCTCTAGTACAAGCAAAAAGCTTCAGAGACATCAGGTGGCAGTTTATGAAGACTTTAAGGCATAATCTTTGGATTTCAATTTAAAACTTGCTCTCAAAAGGTTAAAATGATTAAGGGACAACCAACTTAAATTTCTAAAGTGCACCAAAAAGACAGCAGCACATACTGCATTAAGTACATCCGCACATAAAAGTCTAAACTAACTTCTTCAACTCAGAAAGAATTTTTTAGCCACCTAAACCTTATTTCTGTAAACACCATAGCTGCATGTCTTGACTAAATGAAAATACAGAAACAAAGGCAGGTGAAAAAAATGTTTAATGCAGAAGAAAAGACAGATAATTTTGCAATTTTACAAGACCTCTGCTGTAAGAATGGTGCAGTCAGTAAACAGCCTATTACACTGCTAAAAAAGTACAAAAGTTATAAATGTTAAATGTTGTGGATTATTAATCTGTGCTTACTGTGAATCACAATACAAATATCTCAGTCATCTTCACTGCTGGACTTGATAGTCTTACTCTTCTGAACCCCTGACATTTATGACAATATGTTCCATCAGGCTGTCTACTGAAATTTCTCTTTGACAATCCTCCTCTTGCAGTTCTTCCATATGTTACATCTCATTTCATACATTTTTATTAAAAACAGAGATCTTTCATCCAATCATCACTGTCAATAACAAAGCTATCTCTCACCCTTACACTTCACATACTTGAAATTCATACCCTTTCAATATTCGTAATGTGGAATCCTGACTCCCTTAAAACCCTGCAGCTGCCTTCATTTCCACAAGCAGTTTTTATGCTGTGGGAAATTTTCCACTCCCTACATATCTAAAATTCTACAAGGCAGCAAATTTTTACTCAATTCATTAAAGTTACTCACTGGTTTCTTGCACTGACGATGTTTTCTTGGTGAACAAAACGCCACACTGTAACTTTTATTGACAGAAGACTTAACATAACATTTATTACAAAGACCAACAACTGCACTTGGATTTATGAATGTAATTTTATTACATAGTGATCACCTTCATGTTTTGGCCACTCGTGGCCATCTTCAGGGTGGCCGAAACATGTCAGTGATTACTATGTAATAACATTACATTCATAAATTCAAATTTGTTGGTCCTTTTAATGAATTTTTTGCATCTAATTAATGCATGGAACATGGAACATATCAAACAGAAGACTTTACCTTACTATCAGTTACTTACATGGTTCAAAGCCCAGTTCTACAAGCCTTGGCCATCAACCTTGTCAACCTTGGCTACAACACTGACACCAACATACAAAAAGCTTTTTTATATAGCTACTGCTTCAGCCAACTAACTCTGATTGGCCAGCAAGCTGCCAGTGGTCATGTGATCTCATCCTTTATTTTAGCAGTCGCAGGCACCTGCCTTTGTTCCTGTATTTCAGGCTAGTGTACCTGTAATCACCGCACTCACAAGGTAAGTGATGCCACTGTCTGTGCCTGCATCGTAGGGATACAGATTCAAAACTTTGTGTTCAACCCAATTGCAGTTCCGCAGGCAAAGCTCCAGGCGGGATGCCCCAACTATCCAGTCCGGTGATGGATCTGCACAACACAATTACATTGGAAATAAAGTGAAAGTGACATTATGTGAGGTACATTAAAAATGTACAATACAAAGTTTATCATTTATAGATTCCTACATGGCAAAATGTTCAGAAAAGCTGAAATATTTTGAGAACTGTTTACTGACTTACTGACAGGCTAACAATCAGACAAACAGTCTTTCTTATATCATGTTTTTTTTAACATGAAGATTATTCTGTTGTAATAAAAGCACACCTTCTGACCACATGGCTTAACATCCATTTCAATATCATATTCCCACCTATGTGTAGATCTCCCATGTAGTTCATGAATAAAATTTTTAACCTTTTCCTAACTCCCTAAATCTGCTACATGATGCACCCTCAACAGCTTCCTCAATTTGATCACTTTAACGTGGTGAAGAGAATAAGTGATAAGCCTCCTTGTTATGCAATTTTCTCTTCGTCCTTTTTACTATCTCCCTCTTATGTCCAAACATTCTCCTTTGTATTGGGTTCTTAAACACCCTCAACAGAGTACTGTCCTCTGAGATATAACACCACATAGTTTTGTGGCAAATACCAAAGTTTTGGAGAAACCTGCTGCCTCTGGGCTCAAGGTAGAAGATAAAATGGAGCAGGTTTCTGCAAAACATTGATAGCTACCTACCAGACTGTACTGTAGCAAACCTCAGAGGACCACAATCTTATGTTTGCCTGGGAACCTCAAAAATCATCCTCAATCATGCAATATGAACAGCCATAGCTTTATAACTTTAATATTTAGATTTTTATATGACACAGTAAGATGATTTCTGAACTGAATGGTAACAAGCGTATCCAAGTTTCAAACTGCTCGTTATTTAGACAATGTTAGATTTATTGCATGTACCTATCTTTGACACAATGGACATAAGATGGTGCTTTCTGTCCACTCGGAACACCGCAAACGTTTTGCCGGTCACATTGGAATGGCTGATACCGCGTGCTTTTATTATGGTGCGGATATGTTCACTCTGGAAAGAGGGAAGTTCCATCATTTACTTAATTTCACTGACACCATCACTGTATTATTACAATTATCATTTCATAAGAATATCACCATTCATTCAACTTCTCTACATTGTCACTAATAAAGTTAAGTATCCCTTGTGCTGAAGCACACCATAAATTTGTGTAGAGAGTGTGTGCAAGTAAAGCTCCACCAGTTCTTAGCCTTAACAATAGATAGATGTGATTGGTGAGCTTCATGTTCTGCTCAATTTACCTTCAGGAATATTGATATTTGTTTGTTACTGTTCTGGGTGGGCAGGCTTAAGAGCCAGTACTGACACTGAAGAAGAAGAATGGTCCCCCCCCCATTGCATTGCATGGATTCATTCCTTAGTCAGCCACCCCATCACTTTACTAGCTAATAACAGTTCAAAACAAGCTAGAAAATGCATGCATGCCATAATTAATATGGTGTGTTTACCATTCCACAGAACCTAGTAGTAGCATTACTATCAATGTGACATTCCTATTACAATTAAATATAGTGCTGTTACTAGGACACAAGGACAGCAAACTGTCTGGTGCACCATATTTCCATCTTTGGCATTCAAAATTTAATTTAAGCAAAGAATAGTTTTATTTCTGTAATGTGATTATGGATTCAAAGCACAATAGGAACTGCACATGCACAGAACTTGGATATGCACATGTATATACCCAGTAAAACATGTACATCTTCATATAAAATGATTGCTAAAATTGTCTGATCTAAAAGAAAGCTGAAAGAGCTTGACAATTTTGCATACAGCCCTCAAATAGCTTATCAAGCTCCATTCAATGGTTCTCGATTTATTACACTGTACAGATAGACAGACCTACACAGCAATTGTAACAGATTATCAGCAGGGCTGGAAATGCCCAAAAATGTTCACCACCTGCACTGGCTTCTAATTTTGGAATGTTAATATAGAATCACAGGTGTGCATACCATCAATTCTTGAAGTGATATACCTACTGTGGCTGTTGTGTACACAGGTACAAGAGCTGTAGTTGGGACAAAGTGTACTTCCGCTTTATATTCAGGAGGTCCCAATTTCAAATCTCGACCTGTAGACCAGCTACACTGACTGGTGTTTTCAACAGTCTTTCAAGGTAAATGCCAAGGTAACACCATAAATTAGGCCATGGTCACTTCCTTCCATGTGTGTTACAATTCACTATTCACTAACCATCTTATAACTTGACCCATCTATAATCTGAGCTATTTAATGTGTTATTAAATAGCGGAAGAACAAATAAAACATCAATTTCCGAGGCTTCTACCTCCTTAACTCACCTCAGCCTTCAACTCACTTTCAAGCATACGAGTTGCACCTCTTTCTGCCACTTGTCGCAAACCTTCTGAAGCAAGTTTGCCATAATCCCAGAACTGATAATCAGCAGAATGAGATGCTCCAATGACATCACTGAATCTGGTTGCTGTTCCATTCGATGGGAAGTCTTTGGGATGCGTGTGCCTTGACCATAGGCTTTCAAAAGTTACCTGAATGCAATCAGCAGTTAGTTTGTCTCTAAACATTAAGCTCAGTAAGATACAGCACTGGGCAAGAAGTGACAGATTTACCTACAGCAGGGAAATTCATTAACAAATATGACCCTGAACTGCAGGAAATACTCCTCTGATTAGTTGTGCAGTAATAACAATTACCTGTAAGAACTTCGGTCAACACAAGTACTATGTGATAATCCAGAAGATTCAATAATTTGGCACCTGTCCAGTCCTTTGCACGTTTTTTGCTGTATTAACATCAAGAATAATAGAACAATCCTTATACAGATCTGAACAGGCCCTTAGGGCTCCAAGATGTTGAGGCTGCCACAATTTCTAGACAGTCAGCACATGAAGGTGGCAAGGTTGTTAGCTCTGTGCACTGGCTACCTTTGCACCCTCGATACACTCCTGGTACTCATTTCTGTAAGACGCTGAGTCGATAGGGCCATAATGTGGCTGGTAGCATTAAGTCAATGAAAAATCCCAATGACCTCATCAGGAATAGAACCTTCGAGCTGGTAGCACAGTGCCTCAACCAACTGTGCCACCACGTATATCAAGAATTATATGTGACAAATAATGAAACTGTCACTGAGGTTTGAAGTTCTCCTGGCAGCAAAGATTCAGATTGTGGTCTTCTGGTTTGACACCCTGTAACCATGGCCACTAAAGTTCTGAAAGAACCTGCTGTCTCTATCTTCAGGGTAATCAGTTCTTACCCCAAGCTGGAGGTAGCATGTTCTTTCAAGAAGTTGGTAATCACCCACCAGAATACACACTGTCTCAACCTAGAAGACCACAAGCCAAACAAGGCAAAATTATTAGCTAATATACAAATTTTGCAGACACAAAGAGATGATTTTTAATGTTAGTCATCCCGCTGTGTTTGTCTAATATATACAAATATAAAATATCAGTCAAAACACAACTGTTTATTATTACATGATTATTACATCTGGGCTACATGTTTCGACTCTCTCGAGTCATCATCAGGCCCTCCAAAGAGTGCATGATATACATAGATAACCTTGGACCTGTTCTTTGGAAGGCCTGATGATGACTCGAGAGAGTCGAAACATGTAGCCCAGATGTAATAGTCATGTAATAATAAACAGTTGTGTTTTGACTGATATTTTATATTTGTAAACAAAGAGATGAGCCACTCTCTAAAGGTTCATGACAGTGACTGACTTAAGACACCACATTTGGCTAAATATTGTCAAACATAAAAGGTTTTTTGGAGTTGGCTGCACTCCTGCCTGCTGGTGATGGGTGGTCACATTTTACATCAGTGGTAGTGGCTGGCATCAAACTCAGAATCCTTTGACACTATTCTACCAACTGAAGCACTTGATGATTGGTTGCAATTCCACTTACTAACAGAGTTGCATGTTACCTCATACTTGGCTTCATCACACGCACAACAGGAATTCACAACTTCTGGTTGCTTATCATCATTGTCTTGAACATCCTCACACAGCAGACGACTCAACTGCTCATCATCCATGTACCAAGTATCACGATCTTCCACAACAGTTGCCCTGTTTAGTAAACACATACAGCCATTTAGGAATGGTGACAACAGTGCCCACCCTACATGCAAGCAAAATAGTACAGGTACAGATGGGCTTGGCACAACAATAAATACCACCAACATCAATATCATATGTGGAAATAAAATGCCAACTAGATGCAACAGAGGTTTTTATTGCAGATCTTATTGCTTGCTCAACATGTTTCGGGCATCACTATGCCCATCA
>JGI20166J26741_11473362_pt1 | contig 25974 bp, 19 predicted proteins | sample TergutCu122P5_FD_26741 | JGI IMG/M metagenome (IMG submission 26741)
GACGATTTTTAAGTTATATATAGTATATATATATATATATATACACACATGTTATATAATATACATATATATAAAACATACATATATATAATATAAAACTCCACACCCAATATTGTTCGGGTGATTAAATCGAGAAGAATGAGATGGGCTGGGCATGTAGCACGAATGTGGGAGAGGAGGGGCGTGTACAGAGTTTTGGTGGGGAAACCTGAGGGAAAGAGCCCACTTGGAAGACCAAGGCGTAGATGGGAGGATAATATTAAGATGGATTTTAGGAAGTGGGATGTGGGGGCATGGATTGGATCGATCTGGCTCAGGATAGGGACATGTGGCGGGCACGTGTGAATGCGGGGAATTTTTTGACTAGCTGAAAACCGGTTAACTTCTCAAGAAGGATTCTGCTCCTTGGAGTACGTAAGTAAGTAAAGTAAGTGAGTAAGTAAGTAAGAAAGTGAGTAAGTAAATAATGTATAACATGTAGGTACTGAACATAAAATGCATCTTTGCCTCACTGGTTGACCCAGATATAGTGCAATCAGTGCAGTATCCAGGCTGTGGGCTGGTTCGATCCCAGCATAGTCAAGCAACCTTGGTGTCAAATGACGCCGTCGGATCTGGGTCCCACCCTCCCGCCTGTTCAATCGACATATCGTTCTCTTTCTCCGAGATTAAGATGGCCAGGCCGTGAAGCTGACTGCAGTCCTGCATCTGCTGCCGAGGTGACAGTTCGGTGAACTTACGTGTGACTTGGTGGTGTGAACAGGCACAGGTTATCGCTACACCCGCCTTACTCTGTTGCACGTCATTAGGGTATGTCCGTGACACAAAGCAAGGTGATTGGGTAGTGGTCGATGTTTTTAAACTCCGAAATTGGGAGGAAGTGCGAGTTTCGAAGTTTCACTGCGATGTGGCTGAGGATTGCCTTCATGTGGGGTGTGACGCCGTGTCACTGGGCTGGCGGTTTCTGACGTTTCGAAGGTTCATAGAGCCTCCTCCTCCATGAGTCTGTAAAAGCACAGTTCTTAATAGTGTAGAGTTCAGATGTCAGTTCCGCGTGAGACTTTTTTGTGAGTCGAAAAATGAACTTCGTTGTTTTTATCGTTTTTTGCTTTCTTTTTTTTTCTGTTTCTACGCTCGTCATGAAACATGTGTCATGTGACGTAAGCTGCCAGTGTTGCAGCCACGAAACCTAATTACCTTGCAACGCCATTTTCTCTCGTAGCAAATGCCTGTAGCTTGGCAGTATGGTCCATCAACTTTTCTTGTAATCTCATTGTAATGGAGTTTTAACAAGATGAATTACCTCAAAATACTAAAACCTCTACTTTTCTTCCTGAAGATGTGCCAGCGGTAGGTCTCTTATCCAGTACAACTGCAGCGCTGGTTCCTGCATACCAAGTGCACATACAGTGTTTCCGGTTTCCTTCCACAGACAACTAAACTTGCTATAATTTGATGTTTTTCTGACCGTGCATCATAGTATACACTTTTTCAAATTACCAAATTAATGCACAATTCCTTTATTCTTCAACAATATATATATATATATATATATTACATTACGACCCTCATCATGTTTCGAACAGCACCCTGCCCATCCTCAGGAGGACAAATTGTATTAATACAGCCTCTGGTATCGTCACTCTCTGTAAACAGCCGTACAGTATGCAGGTTGAGAGCGGAAGAATAAAGGAATTGTGCGTTAATTTGGTAATTTAAAAAAGTCTAAACTTGCTATATCTTGCAGTATCAAGGCTGTCGCTTGATCTCTGCAGGCACCTGAACTTCACAGCAATTGTGTGACGTCTTAATTACCCGTTTTTCCTCTGGCAGTTAGTATCATGTCTATGAAGAAGAGAGACTCAGATTTCTGTGGGCCGTTCAGATGCCTTTTACAGTACAAAATTTGATTAAAAATCTTTCATGTTTTTTGCTATCGTGTAAGGTATACTGACGATTAAATTATATAAATGTTTTTATGTTACTCAATACGTTAACCTCTTGTCATTATATTGCGTTATAAATGTTATGTTTTTGTTGTTGTTGTTTTCTGTGGGCGACAAAGTGTTATCTCGCCCTGATTGGGTGATCAGGAATATTGAGGGGGTTGGGTCTGCGTGATGCGGTCTGAATTCTTTACTGCTAACGAACCGTTACCTCCGCGGAACAGAGTCCTTCCAGAGAAGCTAACAGTTCCTCACCTAGTCAAGAAATTCTCCGCATTTTATGACACCTGAAGGTTCGTTACCGCATTCACAAGACCCCGCCACCTGTCCCTATTCTGAGCCGGAGCCTTGCGTCTCCATTCCACGTCTTGAAGATCAATTTTAATATGCTACTCCCATCTACGCCTGGGTCTTCCAAGTGGCCCCCTTCCCTCAGGCCTCCCCACCAAAACTCGTAATCCATCTTTTCTCCAAATACCTGCTACATGCACTGCCCATCCTATTCTTGTTGATTTGATCACTCGAGTAACATTATGGGAGGAGTACAGATAATTAAGCTTCTTATTATGTAGTTTTCTCCACTGTCCTGTTACCTCGTCCCCATTAGGCCCAAATAATTTTCCTCAGCACCCTGTTCTCGAACACCCTCAGTCTCTGTTCCTCCTTCAGTGTGGGAGACCAACCCTCACACATTCGTCACTTCACCGTTAATAATATTGGTGTGACTGTGTCACGGAGGATCAGTCGGATTAGTTAATGCAGCATGGACGGAGGACACAAGAAATGCAAACAGCAGGCTGGTTGGGAAACTTCAAGGTTGGATACCACGTAAGACCCGCTTTATTTCTTGAGACTCAATCAGTTGAAGGGTTTCCTGATTGTTTCCAGCAGACAGTTTCTTTTGTATATCAATTTGAGACAGTGTTCTTGTGTTGCAGGCCGAGATATGGAGCGTGTTCATTGCAATCCTGAGGAAGAGTGTACGTAATCTGCAAGCTTGCACAGATGTGGGCCTCATCGAACACGTTCTGGCCAGACTGTCGCACGCTGAGACTGTTGTGGCAGGTACAGTAGCTTAACATTGACAGCAGGCTAGCAGCCGTTGTGCTGCTGAGCAGTTAAAGAGTTAGTAACCGTACGCGTTTTTCGTCGTACTTGGGCTCAGACTAAACATTAAGTGCCTTTGTTAAGTGGTATAAGTGTCATATTAGTAATGAAAATTACACTGTCTGTCACATGTACTGTGGTGTATACAGTGAAAGACTTGAGGGCCATGCCCCTTGTTATTTTCTTACCGTAACGCATGTGTCGTTTCCTCTCTCCAATATCAGTATGGAAGCGGTGCAACTGCACTAGCACCAGTTGCACTGGGTTTCTGTGCAAAGTGCCCAGTGTCTGTCGTCATCTCTAGATAAGTGGAAAATGACACAGGGCAACAAATTTTAACTGGTATTTTGTTTCGTGAATAACATTTGGTGCCCGTTATAGAGCTGGAACGGCTGGTTACAGATCTGCCAACAAAAACTTTGAATAGTAGAGGATTTTCGAGAAATAAGCCAGTTTCAGAATGTTTATTAAGCCACTCATTTTCATTAACGGTGGCACTACACAGTTCATACAAAAATGTAGCTGTGTACATTTTTTTTACTTGTATTCAGTATGCCGTTACGGATGCGGAAGAAAAATAAACCTGCGAAAAAAACCAGTTCAAGACTACAGGCATTGTTTTCTGTTTCATGTAGCATAACTAAGTGTGAAATGGGAAAAACACATTTACCTTTGCGGTGCTGAAAATATTCCAGTGAGTTCCTCGTGTGCATTTCTGGAGTTTCTCTCTGAAGCTGCTAGCAATAGTCACCAGCATGTTCGGATTCAATTCCCCCAGGTCATGTTTTCCCATGGTGGAAATGTTATGATAATAAACCTTTTCACCGTGCTCATCGCTGACATCTGTTACATTTGCTGGGGAGAAATCCAAATAAGAATGGAAGGGTATTTTCAGCGACATATTGCACCCGTTATCGTGTATATGTCGATCAAACTGCCTGTTCAGTGCGCTGTGTTCAGCCCAGGGTTTTGTCAACATCTGTTGTGAATAGTTGGCCACACTGTGTTCTAGATTCCTTCTAGGACTGCTACAAAAATGAAGGTCCCTTCTTTTATCTTGGAATCACTGTCCGATATAAACCCTTGTTGCAGGCACCAGAAACTTACGTACCGATTCTTAGTATTCGCAAAATTTTCCTCAGCCCAAGCGTGATGTAAAGATATAGAACTATTTTCTGTGAGTCTTAAAGTGGGCCGTTTGTGGTGTTCCTAGGAAAGAACTCGTTTAAATAAGGCCATTCTGTCACAGCATTTCTACTGCTGCTTTCATGACTCAACCACTCGCATAAAAAGTAGCGGATTCTCGTTTGTCCAAGCTGCATGCGGAGAAGAACTTTAACAAAAATCTAGCAGTATTTATTCTTTATATTGATATCAGCTGTGTGTGTCATCCTTATATCTTTGTCGTACATCTTGTCATGTATGAAACGTCTGTCCTTTTCCTTTTCTTTCATGCATGACAGCAAAGGATAGATGGTAAATCGATTCTGTTGTGAAGTAGAAGGGCCTTCGAAATTGACTTCGAAAAGTCGATAATTAATCGCTAGATTTCATTATTTCTTCATGCCTAAGCCCTCTCACCAGTTTATCATCTTCCTTCCGGTAGACTTGATTACAGTTCGTGGTAAATAATGTTGCACAGAAGTCTTGAAGGTTTCGCGGCGACAGAATTCAATGAGATTTTCTCGGGCAGACAGCCACGTCAAGATATGAAGGTTTTCGGACGTTTCGGTAACTACGTCCCCATCTTCACCAGCACACCCTGAAGAGGGGGACGGAGTTATTTACCGAAACATCGGAGAACTTTCACATATTGACGCGGCTTTCTGCGCCCGAAAAAATTTAATTGAATGTTGCAGATTATTTCTTCACCGTTACGAAAAGAGGGCATATATCTCTCCCCACATCCCCAAAGTTGTTTCCATCCATGTAATATCAAAGCAGGGCGCTGTGTTTGGTAGTTGGACAAGAGTTAGGTCTCCTACAAGCTAACTTAATTCATTGTGGGTTACTGCATGCGGTATTCCTGAGTTTTGCAATTCATATTCTGTCACAGTCCTTTTCTGCTACATCAGTTTTGTCTGTGCTATCCGAATTCATCTCTACGTCAGATCTAGCGCATGACCACGTCACTGCGTTGCACTGGTTTCAGAGCTGATAGCATATTTGCGTATTTGTCAGACCGTATTTTTAGACGTGTATCTGCATACATCAGTGAGACAAAAGTATCAGGCGGTGTAGCTCAGCAGATGGAGTATCATACCGTTTGTTATTAACTCGGGCCCTGGTATGGACAGCAATTGTCGAACAGCAGATGTTCGGAGCGCAGGTGCTGTCCTGATAAACAGTTTTGCGTCCGAAACACGCCGGGTACGGCGGAGAGGCGGTCCATTGCACATTCAGCAGTAGTCAGTACAAATACTGTATTTACAGAATTATGCCAATGTTATCTGAAAAATGTACAGCAAAACTTAACACTTCTTGAACACCTCGCCTTCAAGGTGACCACCACCCTCGGCGCAAACCATCTTCTAAATTTGGTTGCGTATTTCCTGTCACGCGGCACGATTATGCACACTGGGAGCGTGGCAGTTTCTTCTGGAATTCTCTGTTTCAGTTTGGCAGAATTTGATATGTCAGGAGCACGAACTTCACTCTCTAAATAGCCTCGCAAACAGGCGACTTTTCTGGCCAAGAAGTGTTTCAAGTTCCGGATATGACATTTTCGGATGCGGCCGGTTTACGGCGTTAATTGTATTTCTTGCCGTATGCGAAGCCGCCCGGTCTTTTTGAAATGCCCTGTTGTCGCTGATCAGCGCAAGTGAGTTTGGTCTGGTGTGAAGACGTTCCGAATCGTGTGGACGTGTGGGCTGGCGTTACCATGTAGTGATTTGTTTGTGGTCCTCTGAAGGATACAGACCCCTCACCCGAGAAGTTGTTATGGCCGTCCACACAGGTAACCCTCGCGATGTGCAGAGCTGTTGGTAGGGTGTGTCGTTTGCCCAGTAGAGGAAATTTGTTTCTTCACAAATCGTGAACGTTGTGAACTTCATTATCCGTAAACAAGTTGCGAACTTAGGCTTCGTGCGCGTGACAGAACGTGGGTGGGTCAAAAGGTGTCTCCAGTTCTTCGTTTATCATCTTTTTATAAATTGTTTATTTATTTCTTGTTTTTAATTAACTCTATTATTATTATTATTGTTTGTATTTCGTATTTTGTTGTCAAGACTGCTCGTTGCTTGCGCCACCCTCAATGTAGACACGCGTTGTCACCCTGTAGCGTTTTCTTAACTTCAGTGATCCGTTTTTGTTCTATCGTACCGTTTCAATATGGCCGCTGCACTTTCTGTATGCGCCAAAGAAGAGCAGCGGGCGATAATCCTGTACTTGTGAGCTTGACGTTATACCAGGGCCGGAGATCCATCGAAGACTTGCAGCGCATATTGGACCAGCGCTTTGCCGAAATGATATGTTAATGGATTGAGAAGTTGAAAAGTGGTAGCACAAGATTAACTGATGCAGGGCGACCGCCTGCTTTCTGTACTCTTCAGAACATTGACCCCAATAACAGAACAGTGACTGTTTCTACAGTAGCAGATCTTCCGCTGTTCCACGATTGGAAACATCCACACCTGACTAGGTTTTCTTAAAGCCTGTGGAAACTCTTGGATATCTGCCAGTGCCTTCAGAAGCGTTGGCGTCGTTGTCGGACACAACGCAGTTCTGCTCCCACGACCCGGAGGACCAGCGCCAGAGTGAATGGAGACAACGCACTCGCCGCCCAAAACGAGGTCCACAGTGCAGCCTTCGGTGAGGGAAGTGATTCTCACTGTTTTCAGGCGCGTTCGCGTAGTCGCCAAAAGCGCCTTTAACTTCGTCGTATCCATCCGTCCTTCCGTTCATGTGTCTGTTCGCTTGAATCAGCTGGGCTGCCACTGGATGGATTTTCGTTAAATTTGATATTAGAGACTGATATAAAAAATCTGTCGAGAAAAATCATATTTGATTAAAATCGGGCATTTTACATGAAGATCTACAATTTTTATTGTTGAAAGCGACATGAACTCGATCTTGTCGAGGCAAACAGTAATAGACAGTTTTGACTGCCTAAAATATATTAGTACTGCCGATACAAAGTGAAGTTACTGCTGTTTCCATTATACTCGTAACAGTGGTTACGCGAACGTATCACTTTATTACGCTATGCGTGCAATGTCCGTCTTTTTTGAGTTTGACAATTGGCCAAACTGCAAGGTTGTGAAGAGTGGAGCACAACAGTAAACAGTGCTTGTCTTTCGGAGACATCGTGTGAACAGCCGAAGCCTGTAGTGCTACGCGAAAACCGCGGACGACGGACGTCGAAAGGTGTTTTAGTGTGGCTTGACTTTGCACGTCCGCACAGTGCCGTGTGAACTGTTAAAACCCTCCGGCAGCTGCAGTCTGAGGTGTTTGTACACCCATCTTACATCGCTTATCTAGTCCCGTCGGAGTGTAACCTCCTTGATTCAGCCAGAGACGATGCAAGAGGTCACCAGTTTGCCGGTGTCCAAGAAGTGGAGGAATTACTGCATGCATGACTTGTCTGTAGGCCAAAAACGTTTTGCTTTCTCAGGGCTTACAGAAGCGTCTTAACCGCTGGAGTAAAGAGCAGTGGAAAACCGCGGGACTGGGTGGAAGTGTGATGTTCTTGACACATTTTGTGTTGCTGTTACGTTGCTGTTAGATACACATTGCATGCTCTTTCCCAGTTACCTACAGTCACGCAATTAAGCTTCTTTCAGGAGTCATTAGTGGCCACAGTGTGCATTATAAGACACGGCTTTTAGTGTAGAAGCCTCCATTACACTGATGATGCTATTATGTGCAGGATCAACAAATCTAAAAAAAAAAATCTTTCTCGTTTACTAAAATGCCCCCCCCCCCCAATTCACAATATATCACTTGTAACAAAGAGTGGAAAACCGGGTGTTACTCAGAAATTCAAGGGGATGGAAGACAGGCAAGGCGATATCCCGGAATCGGCAGTAAAAGTATATACAGTTGTGCTGATTTCACCAAGGAAGTAACACTGCTGTTCAGGAGTGTGACATGCACAATACACTCTCTTTTCTGTGATAATGACGACTCAAGAAATTTGTTAAATGGCATTTGATGACAGTGCACTTACATGTGAGAAATGCGTACAAGTTGTCTTCAATCCCAGTGTCTTTTATGTGTAGAGTCTAGAGTATTTGCTGGTGAAACTTTTGTACTTGTTTGGCTTTGAATCTGAAGTGTTGTGACTTGTATTTCTTTTATTATGTATGGGGAGGGTCAGAGGGTTATCTGTACCCTCCGCTCACTTCAGTAAAGACTTTGTTTCTCCACACACACATTTTCCCCCAGTTTAAGTACCTCTTCATTGTTTCTCCCCTTCTAGCGTTTTAATCAACTCTGCTCATCATAATACATTTTCATTAAAATAAAACCAGCCTTGGAGAACGTTATGTTGAGGGTCATATTTCATACCTCAAGCAGTCACATGAAATAAGATTTTTTAAAACATGGTAGCAAGCGAGAAACCAGAATGGGGAGAATTGCTTGAAGCGAAGTGCAGCTACTGGTTCCTGTGTTCATATCCTGCGCAGGGCATTAGAAGTTGTATATAGAATACACAAATGTGTCAGTCCAAAACACAACAATTTACTTCATATACATTAAAATAGTGTATAGTCAGGGCGACTATATACTGTTTTATATATACTATTTTAATGTATATGAAATAAATTGTTGTGTTTTGGACTGACACATTTGTGTATTCTACAAACACTTCGGCATGGCAAACACTAAAATTTGTAGTTGTGATTGGAATGCAGCCAACTCAACGTCAGTCAGTCCATTAATGTGGTGATATTACACTGCCTCCCCCCTCCCATCCGAACCTGGAGACGGGTCCCAGATGGGGCAGACTGACATCAGGTTTTCCTTGGGCGTTTTTGATGGTACGGATAACAGTGTAGTGTTTTGAGTGCTGGCGCTGCATCTACGTTCACGTAGCAGGGTCAGGCTCGATTGCCCAGGGCCCTTTAGGTAATGTTAGCCACTGTCACTGGTCAGTGGATTAGTTCAGATGAGAGAAATGTGTATAGAAAAGAATCTTGAATCTCCATGGCAGATGGAGGAAGGAGTTTGTTTCAAAATAAGGCTGTGTTTAAAATTAAATTCACAAGCAGAGTTTAACTGATCCAAAATTCTAAGTTGATGGAAGTGCTTAAAGTGTTGGTAATGGTATTCTGCTGAGTAATGTTTAATTTGCGAAGATGGCAGGCGTGCTTATGCAGACAGCACTTTCAGCTGAAATTGAAACCAAAGTTTTACTCCTGATATCCCATAAGTGGTAGAAACGTAATCAGAATAACAAATTATGTGAAAGTGATCATGGTCATGGTAGTAGGGCTGCTCTCAGATAATGAACTCAGGAGTTTAAAGTCTACAGGCGGCCCTCGACTTTCGGACATTCGACATCTGGACAAACCGCGATTTCGTACGTTAGAAATTATCGCCCCTAATCCGTCTTTCGTACGCCGAATTCGGACTTTCGTACCCAGCTGACGAACAAACATTTCGAGCTATCGCGCAGTGGCGCTGTCAAACTGAGTTCCGAAATGCATTTTTTGTCCACTAAATTCCAAAAATGCCGATCCCAGTGGCCGCGCGGTCTAAGGCCTGGGTCTTCGGCCGCTGGGATGGTGGGTTCAAATCCTCCCGGGGGTATGGACGTCTGTCTCTTGTTAGTGTTGTGTGTTGTCAGGTACAGGTCTCTGGACGGGCTGATCACCCGTCCAGAGGATTCCTACCAATTGTAATTACGAAGCCCCGAAAATGAGGAGGCCTAGACCCACTAGGGTTGTCGAACCATGAAAAGAAAATGCAGTAAGAGGAACACAGGTAAGTATAATTTGAGGCAAGACTTAAATAACTGTGGAAAGTTTATGTATTGTTTATATTTTGTAACCCAACTGACAACTTTGACGTTGGTATGGACGGTTAGTTTTGATGTTGGCTGCCTTTGGTGAGGCCGCGTGTTCGTCGTCGTTGACTATCCTGGCCATAGATATCCTGGCCACTTACAGTGGTAACGCAATCTGGCGGAAGAAAGCTGACCTACAGCATGATGGCGGCATTTCCGTGTAGAATATGGCCGTTGTACGGTGAAGATGGCGTATGAAAATGTTTTTAAAAGACCCTGTTAAGGTTACCAGTGGCTTATGACATGTTTCGATGGCCATCCCTTACGTATATCCATCAGAATTATGGAGTATATTAGGTCGTGTCGTGGCGGAACTTCAATAGTTATCCTTGGTTGATTTAGTGCGTAAATGTACCGTAATATTTGGTACAACTGATTTTTTTTTTGGCCGCCCATAAATAGAGATTTTTATGTACTTTAAGCAATGGGAACGGAACGCCCGTTATAACGTATGAGTCTGTTGCTCGACTGTCGACGTTTTCAGGACCGAATTGAGTACGAAAATCAGGGACTGCCTATATTCCATTAATACGTGTGAGCACTTAGCACTATGGCTGTCGGCATGTTTCGTGTCATAGTTATGTTTGGGATATATGTTGTAATGGAGTTTATTACTGAGTTTCCTTACAAAATTTGTAGACCTGGCGCGGTTTTGGGCCACATCGTGTAACATTGACACTGACATTGTGATTATGGTGAAAGGTGGTCTACTGTTACTACCAAATATCGGGCATTTTACGTGAAGACGTATCTTCCTTCATATTGTTGACAGTAATACGAAATAACTTGTAGCTGGACAACAATGTAAAGGGGGCACATCATTGTGGTGCCATGGCAACACATAACAATTCTGTATTTTTGACAGCAACATGTGCCTCAGTCATGTAAAGGGAACACATTGTTGCCTCTGAATGGAAACATTCTATTTGTGTTGTTAACAGTGAAGTATGTAGTTCAACAGTACACAGAATGCATTGTTGAATTTTCATGGCAGTAGTGGTTACATGACTGTACCACTGTCTTACATTATGCATACATCACCTATCTTCTTACACTCACATACTGAAACCTTAACTCGTACCAAAGATTAAATTTCGGTATACCATCTCTGCCCATTGCAGTTTGAGGGCACATTAAGCTGTAGGTTTCCTCTACAACACATTATTTTTATGATGAACCTACCATTGGGAGTGACACAGTGTGGCCCCCCCTGCCTCAGATTAGAGTTTATGAGCTTGTTTATATGGGAAGGTTGAACACACCTGAACACATTTGAAACAAGGAAGAAACCACCCAGTTAAGTCACGCACACTTATGTGGTTATTTAAGGGTGTCAGCACTCACTTGTTACCAGTAGCACCATTCTTTTCATATTGCAGTGTCACTTCGTCCTGTATTGATATAAAATGTTCCTTAAGGGAAGATGTTAGCATCATGTATAAATGCTTACTCTTAAGAGGATACTGTTGTGTTGAAACACACCAATGGGGGGACAGAAATATGAAAGATGCCCCTTGGAATTGTGTCCGTTAAAGTTGCTGTTCCCTTCACACAGGTACTTCGCATGGATTGTCCTCATGATCTGTCATGTTTTCAAGATAATGAGTGTAAAATTCTGGTGCATACTTCATATTCTGCAAATGCTGTAATCATTCTGTCCACATAAACACAGGTTTTCTTTTGCGCTGTATGTAGTGACAGTCCCCCCCCCGGCCAGTTAAGAAATAAAGTATAAAGTTACAAAATAATACAGTATTATAATTGTTGAGCTAAGTACAGATATTTTAACTGCACTCAAGTTTCCATTTCTCTTATGTGTATGTAAATTGACTTACAAAATAATGTATTTTCCCCCATCCCTGCAGTAATCTGTGTAAAGATGACTTATGATACATCCGTCATTGCTGCCTTAACATTCTAGTCCCCTGTCAGACTACATATGGCATGAGAAGGTGACAGATAAGTGAATGTGACAAATAAATGAATGAAAAAGCAACATATCTCTGTGTTGTCTCACACTTAGAAATACATGGATGTTCAGTGCAGGTCATTTCTGTCCGTTGTAGAATTTTTTCTTCAAAACAAAATGAATGTTACATTATAGTGTGCCATGCATTACGATAACCCCTTTTTTTTTTGTTTGTTTTGTTTTGTTTTGTTTAAAGGTAGACTGTTTAAATTGGAACGTTATAGTGTGTCTTTTCTGTAGCCTTTATCAATAAAGGTGTGGGTTTGTCAGGTCTAGCTATGTCTTTAATGAAGCATCGGTATTCTGAAGAGAGAGAACTGGGACTGTGTAATGTTCTGTTGATACAAGATGGGCTGTGCAGAGTTTGCTTTTGTGTCCAACAGTGGCTCATGTACTGATTTACTGAATGTTTGGTTACTGACTGTGCTGTAGGTAATGCAGCTGTATTTTGTTTGTAGATCTGTTGATAGAGATGTTGGGAGTTCTGGCCAGTTACAGCATCACTGTGAAAGAACTGAAGCTGCTTTTTGGGGCAATGAAGGCTGTGAATGGAAAATGGGTGAGCATTCAACCTCTTTGTGTGCTTGAACCAAGGTTCCCCCCCACCATGCATTTTTGGATGGAATGGATTGCTTTCATTTTGCTAATGTTTTTGTTTTATTTATGTCTTTAGAATGCAGTAATGATGCTGTCAGAAAATTACTTCTGGTTTATGTAATATGAAGTGTGGAAACTGCAGTAGTGGACTGTGTCAAGCTCAAGTCAGTGGTTGGGGGGGTTGCTGGCATGGATAAAGAGGGCAAAGCGTGAGTCTGATGACCTTTATCTACTCTGACAGTTGTCGGGTTTAGACAGAAATGTCAGATCCTCATTGCTGAAGACTAAGAAATGCTTACTGTGAAAGATGTGATGGTTAAGGAACTCAGAGTTTTGTAAATTGTTGAATAGAAAGGAAAGCTTACTGGAGAGAAATTGTTTAGGAGAATGATGTAGGTAGGTGAATCATATTAAAATGTATCTTGCAGATACAGGTTGCAAAATTTATTGGATTGAGGTACCTTGTAAAGGGCAAAGTGATGGGCTTTTGTGTATATAAATGCAGGTAATTTCTTGCCAGCTCATTAGCTGTCAGCCTTTCAGACAGCATTTAGTTCCACTGAATTGTGTTTGAATGATTCTGTATGACTGGAATATGCTAAGTTTTCTGCACTCGCAGAGACTGTCCATCCTGTAGTTTCACTCAGTATGAAGCTCCAGAATATTGATATCCACATTGTGGCTGTGTTGTGTGCAGTAGATATAACGACTGTAGATGTTAGCAGTTAATAGTAGCTGATGCAATTTGCAAAAATGGTTTGATGTGGGGATTATGGCATCTGTAGCAATGTAGTGTGTATGTATACTTAATGAAGTTTAAATTAATACTGTACTGCAGTAATATTTAAACAGGGTAATATATTGGTAAGTAATCGAATTTTACATGATTGTAACACAGTGTTGAGATAATTGTGTAATATGTCGCTGTGTGTACTCAGGCATATAACATTGCTTACATTGATATTCAAAATCGAGTGTTGTGGAAATGAAACCAATTCAGATGTGGGAACTTCATATGAATCCACATTTTTTCTGGCTTGTGAAACACATTTGTTCATGCAGTTGCTGTTTCCATCTAAGTAGTCTGGTGATTTGTTAGGGGCCATTTGAATTTGTAAGACAGTAGAATGCTTGTCACACTTGTTTTGTCTGTACATAGAGACAACCCACAGACCCCCCCCCCATAGGACTCTTCCTGACACCAAACAAACAAACAGATGGACAGACAGACAGAAAGTTCAAAAAGTTGAAAAACAACACAACAAGAAGGGTATGCCATTCTCAGTCCCACAGCAGAGTTGTGTCTTGTTCCGGACTGTATATTTTTTTATTATTTTAGTTCCTGTTCTTGGATTCATATTTGCCTTCATAATTCATATGTTCTTGTCTTATAATTTATTTTATGTTAGAGAGAACTAAGTATCCACTTAACTGGTTGTGACACACATCCTGGTTCCAGTGAAAGACCGTCAGTTGCTTGATACTAGGTTTTGTACTGTTTGGGAAACAGCATGTTAGTTAAGCCATATTGCATTTTCAGTAAGAGTCAGATAATTGTATTTTCTATTATGCATTTGAATTTTCCTTTTATTTACTTTTGCTCTTCCCTTCTCAGTGTAAATGTTCTTCTCCTCATTAGGCTACAGCCTTTTGGCCTTTCATTGTTGCGTGCAGTCAGTCTGTTCTCAGTCTGTTCACTTAATGTGTGACATCCACATGAGTGTCGCTGGTGTAGTCATAAATGCAGCATGAAACTGTCTGCATCATAATGTGATACATCTTGTACCATGCACAGTTGTGATCAGAACAGTTCACTAATATATAGTCATTGTAAACATGAGATTAATGTAATTTCCTTGTTTATCTATTTATTATCTCCTGCAGTGTTACGTCCATTACATGGCCATTAGTAGGAAACATGTGAATTACAAAATATACAGTATTAGGGTTTTACATTAAGCATACATATATTAACTTAAAAAGTTGTTGTACAATTTAAATTTAATTGGTATTGGAATTGTGACCCTAACGTAAGTATGCAGTAAATATAGTTTTTAAAATCTTCTGTTAAAGAATGAAGTGGAATGTATTTATGTATACAGTTCACTTTTTAAAATGATCGAGACAAGCTACCTGTTGAACCCCTTAGAATATGATATTAATTTTTGTAGACATACGAATCCAGTTTATGATATCTTGCCTTTCAAATGGATGTCTGACAACGTCCATAGGCATAAAAACTGTTATGTCTGTGTTAACATGTTTTTAATTTATTGCATGTTCTTGTAACTAAGAAGGTGGTGTTCTATGGTCATGGACACACATGCGAAATTAAGAACATGCAACACAGACATGATCATTTGTATGCAGAAGGGTGTTTACAAATGCTGGTTGCAGAGACATGACAAACCACATTTGATTCACACATGCCTTTAACTAATAATATGTTGTTGTATGCTTTCTTTTGGGTGATTCCCCCAAAAGAAAGCATACAACATTCAGTACACGGCGAAAGTTTGAAATCAGTAATAATATGTTATTGAGGGTATGATGGGTGATGATAGTGATACTACCAGTGAATCACTTGCAGATATTAATGGACTGACTTATAGAGTTTACTGAAATTTTTTAATTGAAACTATTGGGTACTTGATGTAGGACAACATAAACATACCCATTTGAATTGTACGGCATCCCACGTATATAAACTGATAAGTGTATGTTTAATGTGAAGCATTTGTAATGTGTTTTGTGGAATTCACAGCTTTCCATGATTATGGTCATGTTAATGGCTGAACATGTAGGCAACAATAAATAAGCAAATTAAAGAAGCAAGTTATAGCAATCTCAAATGTATAGTGGTTTTTATCGAATTAAAGTAACTATTCAGATGTGACAAAATTTGTTCTTTTATGTACAACCCTGGAAGTAAGAATCTCCATATGTAATTTGCAGTTGTTGCCAAAAGCCAGTAAATTCTGGTATATTTACACAGAAAGGGTAATAAAGCTTCAGGTTCTGGACATTCATGGCATCATTCACCAAGAATATATTCCTTAGAATTACATGATTAGCAGGAAAGGTTTAAGGATGTTCTTGCCAATTTTATTCAGGTACTTACCTGAATCATACCAACTTCTGAGTCGCCCAAAACTCTGTACCCTTTCATGACATTCCATAGTGTGCTGATCATGGCTTCTGCACATTCCATATTTTCTTGACCCCTCACAGTGAAGTTTGTGCATGTTTTCACATCAGTGACTGGCTGAAAAGGGCTGTCACTTCAAGGATGGTTCAGTGCATGTTCTGGCATATGCCATCTGCAACGAATTCCTTAGACTGCTGTGGAAATCACTGCACCACATCCTCCTGCACATCTTTGTCCAACTTGAACATATGACCTTTCCAGGCTTTCTGTAAAGGTCCGCAGATGTCAAAATTGGCACACAGAGTACAGCACGAAATGAATGCCATACCGTGGGATGTGCCGAAGTATCCTGCGTACAACCCGAACTTAATGTCGGGCGATTGTTAAATCTTTGGACACTTGAAAAAAGCCCTCAAATTCACGTTGGATGATATTCAGGGGGCTATGGTTCATTGGGACTAATGTGTAAATGCTTGTGGTGATTTTTTCTGCCTTCTCCTTTACCATCGCCTTTGAACTTTCTTGAATGGGTTTCATGTTTCCTGACTAAAATATGTTTCTAGGATATTAGTGATTTCCACAATGTGGACAAGTGTTTGCATAATTTATATTTGTTAATTATTTTAAATGTGCCTGTGCGGAGATACAGGGATAATGTACAGGACAGAAGACCAGAATGTGCACTACTTGTATGTGCTATATTTTTCTGGTACTATTTTCAGCCAAGACATTCAGCTAAATTGTTGAATGTTCTCCGTCAGATGCCACAGAGAAATGGGCCAGATGTGTTCTTCAGCTTTCCGGGTCGCAAGGGATCTGTAAGTTAGCGTTTCAAACTTACTGTATGGTAGATAGTTTCGAAGTTGCATCGGAATGTCTAATCCTCGTGATAAATATCTGCAACCTGTTGTGTGCTGTTGATGAGTCCAGACAGAGGAGTTTGAGTTATTGATTTTCTTACACTTTAGGGTTAGTAAATATTTGTTCAAGGCGAGACAATTGGCCTTTTAAAGAAGGGCACAAAGTGCTGCCGATCTTGACTCTCCGCTGCCTTAGTGAAGACATTATCACATCTAGAATTAATTAGTTTCATGCTATTGTATCAGTCTTTTACATCTGTAGCATCAAAGCTCAGTGACTGGAATACTCTCACTGCTTCATAAGGCAGTGAGCATGAGGTCTCAGTGATGTAGCCAAACATTTTTGGTATACATATTTGTTTATTAGGTAGAGCGATTGCTGGCCACCCCAATCCGTTATAAATTTAAACTACCAACATACATTCAAGTATCGTTGGTGATGGCTAGGAGGGGTTACCGACAGAGAGATTTGAATGAGAAAATGGTTAGCAGCATATAACGGAAGTGGGTGAACACTAGCAGTCGAGCACAAGAGCAGTGTGAATGAGGTGGTGGAGAGTGTGATAACCTAAAACAACAGGTTACAAGTTTGGGAATGAGTTGACTGTTGGTTTTCCTTTAGTTAGGACATGATTATTATTTGATTAACTGAACAAGCTTAGACGTTGCATCTCAAATACAAATAAATACATAAACATGGTGAAGACTATATGTGGATCCGATGAACCCCACCTGTATCCCGAAAGAAGTTCTACCAGACTGAGCTTGTTGGGACTTGCAAGTTGCAAAGGGCGATCACGTACGGTGATTAACTTGACTTGGTTACTGACTGAGGAGGCAAAGTAATATGCTTGTTCTAATGTATGTCATGCAGTTGTTACAGCACTTATACATGGCATGTAATATATTTTGAGGAACTGAAATACTAGCATAATTGTTGTTTTTTTCATAGATGCATGTGATTTTGGTTTTGTAGGTCTGCATTTAGCACCATTGTTACCTCCATCTCCTTTAGTAGTATCATCTGTGCAGCAGACAGAATCAGTAAATAACTACAGGTGCTCACTGCAATTCTGTGCAGATGACTGTCATTTGAGGTGTGGCAATGTGCAGTTTGGTAGGCAGGTGCAGAATTTCAGAGGAACTTGCTGCTTCCATGTAAATAACAGAAGCATATTTTGTCTTGCATGTGGGGACAGTAGCTTTTTCTAAATTGTCAGTACCTTTCTGCTAGACAGCACGTTGTCACATCTTCGTTACCCATGCTATGAGCATTTCATCCTCACACAGCTTAGGATCTTTTTTTTTTAAATTTTAATCTCCATTAACATTTCAGAGATCCACAAATGGAAACTTTTAAACGAAGATAATTGGTGATGAGTGATTGTACACTTTTTTTCTTGTTGTATGTACTGGGTGCCACGTTGGTGCTGAAGCCAGTCCAAGGTTGTATTAATGTTCTCTCATTTTCACTTCAGGCTGTTGTACTACCACCCCTTGCTCGGTGGCCATATGAGAATGGGTTTACATTTACCACCTGGTTCCGCCTGGACCCAATCAATTCTGTCAACATTGAGAGGGAGAAGCCTTATTTGTACTGGTACTGCTGTCAGACTTTGTTTATTGCATGAATTGTGTGCCTTATGCAAGCAGCAGAATAAAGCAGTTTCAATATGTACAGAATCTATTATTGTGATTATGGGACATATAAATTGCTATTTTAACATTTTATCAGTAATGTACCAAGGTCTGTTTTCATATTTTAAAATTAATTCTGTTTACTTAGAACACAATGAAGGTTCTTTCTATACTGTAACTCAGTTCAAAACGCAAAATTATTGGGGTTTTCATAACAAAGTGACACTGTGCTGTCTGTTTTCCAGTTTCAAGACCAGCAAAGGGGTGGGCTATTCAGCACACTTTGTTGGAAACTGTCTTGTATTAACATCAATGAAGGTAAAGGGGAAAGGATTCCAGCACTGTGTGAAATATGAGTTTCAACCAAGAAAGGTATGTTTGTTTGAAGGATTGGGTTTATTTTCCACTTGTTGGCATTATACTTGGCTTACAGTTTTAAACATTCCCACAATACCTTCTGTTTAAATTTTATATCATAAAAATATTTGAAATTAATTCTGGAATTCACAAAGGGTATATCTTTCTCAGGATATTGGCCCAGAACTTGGCCATAAAATTAACAATTTCTGTTATGTAACCTTAGTGGTGTCATGTGGTTGGTAGAACTGTGCAGTCAAATATTTGTTGAAACTATGACCATAACAACTGATGAATTATTTAAAATTAGAGATTTTTCAAATAAAAGTTTCTAGAGCAGTTTTAAATGTCTGGAGCATTTGTTCAATATCATATGTATTATAGAATCTGTGATAAAATATCCACACCACCATACACCACATGTATCATACCTTTTTATGCCTTTACCCCCCTGTCTCATGCAGCTTGCATTTCACATGTATGTACTTATATGTTATCAGTCAGGGTAGCACCAATTCAGGTATACTTGTTTTAGTGTATTCCATTTTGTGTCCCCAGTTGAGTGCATGGTCATACTTGCACTTCATTTCATGCTGCAACTGTGAAAGACTTGATTAAGAACCAAAAGAACAATCTTGTTGCTAATTATGAAGATGAAAATTTGCTCCCTAAACAATGTGTACAGCAATTTAATCGGATTAAAGGCATGTGAAGTTCAACACCTTTTGATGGAGAAGGAAATATTATTTTGTTTTGCTGTATGTACAGTATGAAACACATGGATGTAGATACCTTATGGTGTTAATTAAGACTGTCAGTGTATGGGCAGAGCAGTAGAAAATATTTTATCAAAAACGTTCAAGAGATTAAACACCGTATTGTTTGCTTTTTTTCAGTGGTACATGATTGCCATTGTGTACATCTACAATAGATGGACAAAAAGTGAAATCAAATGTCTTGTTAATGGACAGTTGGCTTCCAGCACAGAAATGGCCTGGTTTGTTTCAACAAATGATGTAAGTTCTGTGTATGCTCTATTATCAAAAGATGTCATATCTGATTTTTTTTTTTCATATTATGCTTTATGTAGGGGTACACAAATTTCCCAAAAATCTGGGAGCCATCAAAAAGTTCTGGGTGCCAGAAAGGTTTCATGAGGCAAGTTTATACTGCAGACCCACAAATGTCAGGCACATCTGTACAGAATATGGCTGCATGTGCAACCTGGCACCCAGGAATTTTGCATTCCCTTCCTGGTGTTCATAGTATTTCTGATGGTGTTCATCATGTTGTCAGTAACCGAATGAATCAAATGTGTTAGTAATAAATAAAGTCCACTGTTTGGTTTCTTCAGTGGGAACTGAAGAATTCAAATAAAATTACTGTAATTTTTCAGTATCCATTGTTGGTCTTTTCTAATGCCGAGATGGATTCTGAGGCTAGTCTTCTCCAGGGAGATTTGTCATCACGTGTCACTGAATTGTCAGCTTTTGTAAATGAACATCACACCATCTTTCAGCTAGAAATCATCCACATTTAGGGAGCACTGAAACTCATTCTTTTCCTACTTGGTGATAGTATTTCAGCTTAAGTGACTGAATTTGGACAGAGAGATGTAGAATTCATGCCTGTAATTTGAATGTAAAATAATATGAGGTTAGTGTTGGTAATGGATTGTACTCTTAAAGGAAGTTTTTTTAATATTATTATGAACTCCCGCCATTTTTTATTGCAGTGTGTGACTGGGTTGTGAAGATAGAGCAGTTTCAGTATCATTTTTTGTAGAAAACAAAAATATTTCTTAGTGACCACTTATATAAAGTTTTGTAGATTCAACAGAAATGGCATGATAATTTGAATTCACAGGCTCTCTTGAGAGCCTGTGATTTTAAAGACTGAAGCTACATATTTGTTTCCATTGGATGTTGTAGCTAAAGAGAAGTTATTTATCATTTGCAATTTTGTTTTAGCCTTTTGACAAATGTTACATTGGTGCAACTCCAGAACTGGATGAAGAACGTGTATTCTGTGGCCAGATGTCAGCCATCTATTTGTTCAGTGAAGCACTTACAACACATCAAATCTGTGCCATGCATAGGTTAGGTCCTGGATACAAAGTAAGTGCCATTGTGTTTACAGCTCACTTCCTGTCAGAAAATGAACAGACTTTCTCTTTGAATAGTGGGAGGGGGTGGGAGTAATTTTTCATAGTATCAGTGAAGAAGTTAAAATTGGCTGGTGGGAGTAATTTTTCATAGTATCAGTGAAGAAGTTAAAATTGGCTGTATTTATTTCCGTATTATTTCTTGGCACCTGCCTCAGCTTGAAACAGTGTGTGTTTTGTGATCATGAAGTGTGCCTTGTGTGTATGTTCTAGTTGAAAGTAGTGACAGAAAGATTTACAGATGAACTAGAGAGAGAGAGAGAGAGAGAGAGAGAGAGAGAGAGAGAGAGAGAGAGAGAGAGAGCGTGTGTGCGGTTTTTTGCCCCCTCCATATAGAATGTTCTGAGAACCTGCAAGTGTTTATAGGGTGCATTTCCAGACTTCAGTTCTTCCAAAATTTTTGTGTGTTGTGTTAATTCTGTGCATAACTTTTTAGGAAGTTATAGCCATGCAGTGACAAGCCTTATGTGGTTTTCTGTCTGTGCTATACTTCTTTTCCGTGTTTATGAGTTATAGTGTCATCATATTTATTTGTTTTATTTTGAGGCACATCTTGCACTGATGATATGCAGGCAATTGGTTTGTTTCATAAGTATGAACTGTAGAGGTTGTGTTTCATAAAGTGATAACTGGTAGCTTGAATAAGAAGGTTGGAGGGAATATTCAAGTGTTTCCTTATAGCATATTCTGCATCAAGTCTATTATTCGTGTATGGCCTGTGTGTGTGAAGTATATTTCAAAAGTCTAGATGTGTTAATTTTATCCTTGATACTGGTGTTCACATAATCATAAAAGTAATGCAAATCCTCTGAATGTGATGTTACTTTTGTGGAAGAAAGTAGGCAGTTGAACATGGTTTACTCTGTAACTTCTGGATGTGTTTCATATTACATTATTAATGTATGGCATTTTTGCTAGGAACTCTTTTAATACCATGTTTGTGTATTTGTGTGTATATTTCTTATCATACACACATTCTCTCACATCACACACACACACAGACACACACCATCTCACATCATGCACGTAATGCTGTGCCAAATGTCCAAATGGTAAATTATTGCAGAAGAATCTGCAGCTTGGATGCAGTGCATTGACTTCTTACTAAACACCACTCTCATAAGTGAAGATTCTTTCAAATTTGTTGAGTGTTGTTTCAGTCACCAGACTGAATACTTGGGATCAGTAATCTTCACATTCTCTTTTTCGTTTATAACCCAAGCCTCAATTGTAATATACTGCTCTGAATGAGAATGCAGGTGCTTCTCCGAAACATCTGATAGGGTATCGACTTTATAACATTGCTTTAAGGAGTGTTTTTAATTTTGATCCAGATTCTGTTGAAAGAATGTGCAGATGATCTTACTGTTGAGGAAGAATAGTTGTGTCACAGTCTTTCAACAGGCGGTAACCAGACGCAAGTTTTGACTGCTTCATTACTTGATGTACTGTTCAAAGATGATGTATGAGTGATATATTCAGATGATGTCACTGTTCTCTCATTGTTCTGAGTCCAGCGTGTGCCTCTGTCACTAGTGTTGGGTCTTCGTCACTTCGTCACAAAGTATTGGTAAAATGTTCTGACTCTGTAATACGAGTGTACAATTTCATCTGTACGCTTATAATGGGATCGTGTGACACCACAAAACTTGATGACATGTAACATCTTTCTAAAACTGTAAATTTTCATGGATTTGTAAGCATCAGCAGTTTTGAGCTGCAAGTGGTGCTTAATACATTCTACATAAGCAACCTGGGGGACTTCTTGTTTCATTCTCCACCACAGACCCCACTCCATTACTATGATCACATCCTTGATATATGTTGAGGGTCTGTTTGACATAAGAAAGGAGAGAATTCTCATGTGGATGTTTGTGAATAATTTAAGTAGTGTGGAATTAATGTGGCTCTCTCTGTGACTCATCAGCAGTCATTGCAAATTAATGAGCTTTCTGAACATTACTTTTAATGGCAGCTACTGTTAGTTCTGGCAAGATGCATGCTAAGCTTTTCTGCACAGGATGGTTCATGTATTTGCATATTCATAGTACTGATTTCTTTTTTATAATGCAAAATTACATTTTGCTGCAAGATGTAGAATGTGAATTTCCAGAATATTACCTTTATTTTAACAGGAATTTGACTGACTTGGGCCTTCATTGAATGATACCCAATGCAGTGGTGGGTTGTAATATGTATGTTCATTAACTTTGCAGTATATTCCTGGCTTCTTCAAGTGTCTGCTTCGTGGGCTTGTCTTTTTTGCAAGACAGCAGAGTTTCCTCATTGCAATACTTGCACATTCTCATACAGTTTTCATGTTGTCATTCGTATCATGCATGATCTGCTGTCCTTATGTTTCTTGAAACAGAGAATTTTTCTGTAGGCCATTTCCGGGTGTAGTAATGGCTTCATTTTTACCGCAGCTGTACCAAATGCTGTGTGTGCACACATAATGCCAAGTCGTTTTCAGTATTGTACTGCAAAAGGAGTTGGAATTTGTACTACAATGGGTAGATGTTTCTGTTTCTAGTCTCCAATTTTTGTGCAGGTGGCTTTTCTGAAGAATTTGGTTGCATTGGTGTATTAGTGAAACCTGTGGCTATATCACACAGCCTTTTATGAAATTAGTGTCTTTCCCATCTAGATTCTTGCAGAAATATACAGGAGAATCAGTTGTGGTTTCAGGGACATCACTGTCCATGAGTAATTAATTTTAAAACATATTGGTGACACTGTACACATTACTGTTGTCCATGTAGTGGTGGGGGTGCTTAACACTGTTAACCTAGTATGCTCTTCACTGACACTGCACTCTCTTGTTCAGTTTTGTCCTCACTCATAGACAACTTGCTTGTTTTCATTGTATTTTCTGTGTCTCTTCTTGAAAAATAATCACTGCTATCCTTTTCTTACAAGTCAGGCATTGTTAATCATATTGCACTATGGGTACAGCAAGTGCACTGTCTATAATCAGAATGAGAAATGTGCCTTTATCTGACTGGATGTTTTCTGTAAAGGACATAAGGTAAAGCAGTAATTTTAAGCAAAATAGTATCAACAGAAGACAGTTATGCTGCGTGCTGCCATACTGGTGCTGTATGTGTAGTGTAGAAAAGAAACTGACTTCTGTAGCACATAATGCAATAAGGTACTGTAAGTCATATATGCTGAAAGCAGGCTGTAACTTCACATACATTCCATAGGAAGGCAGGGTCATGTTCACTTCAGCTTTGAGTGTTGGAGTTTTCATTTGGAAGGAGCCACAAGGCTCTGAGTTACTACTCACATAGGAAACCTGCTTTTTATAACAAAGGGATATTGCATGCTGATATACAGTGCCCTTTACACTTAGCAGCATCTAATAAAGCAACAAACTTTTCTTGGATTATGTGATTTTACAACAGTCTTTTCTACATGAATAGTAAATATAATCTTTTAGTGTAAAGGCTTGACCATGTTCAAAGTTATAAGCATCGTTCATGTATTGTGCATTACTAGTGGTGTTACAGTAATGAGACAAATAGTATTTAGATGCTGTCAAGTTGTGGTGCTTGTGTACCGGTGCTGTATCTCTTCAAGTGGAATTTTACTGAGGGGTGGGCTGATTGATATTTGGGTGTACCATGACCCACCCAGGCCCACCCTACATGCTGTGCTTGCTTTGTAAGTTACAGCTGCAGGGCATTTGTGTAAACATTCTTGTGATTCCCCCCTCCTTTGCTTCTTTCTTCTATTTCATATGCTTTGGCTTTTTGAACTCACTGGGCTAATTATGCCTTTATGTTATGGTTGTCACAAAATCCAGAGTTCAGATAAATGAACATGGTGAATTTGGTGCCACTTCACAAAGTACAGACGCTCCCCAACTTACACTGTTTCAAGTTATGCAATTTCAGACTTACCCAACTTCATAAAAGATAAAAAAAATGGAAATAACAGAATTTTTAAATGTGTGCTAAATGTTTGCATACAGAAGTGGAAGCACAGTGATACAACAAGGGTGGCAGAAGAATATTGCTTTGCGATAACACCGGTGAGGGGGTGGGGGTGGGCAGACATACTGTAGTCAGTCGGGTTACTATGTGTTGGGGTTTGGGTCTCAGCTGGTTCCCCTTGTGTATAGTTGACCACATGTGCACTTGGTTCTGCCTTGTACTGGATCTTCTAGAGTGCAGCCAGTGCATTATGTTGGATAGTTTCTGCACTTATCATTTGGTTGGTGGTGGTGGGAGGGCTTCTACTTGCTTTCCACAGAGAAAATCTGTATCTTTTGTCTCCTTTCTTCCATTATAAATTTGGAAATTTAACAAGTAACCATTCATAGAGGTCATGAAAGCTGATTTTGTTGGTGCATTAATGGCTAGGAGAAATGAAGTTGTATTTCAGCACTCTAGAGTGCTGAGTGCAGACTGAAATTGATTTATTTATGAACTTCCTGGAAATTACACCATTCTAGTTGTAGCATTTTGAGTAATGTTCTGCATGGTACTTAATGTATAGATTGGAGAATTTGAGGAACATGGATTTAGATTTTTGCTGGTTGTTTCTATTAGACTGCAGGTGTAAAGCAAGATATCCATTTTGATATATTTGAGTTTTTGTCAGAGGTTCTTTTTCTGTGAAGTATGTTATCAGTTACTAGTCACCCCAAATATAGTAGATTTAGAAAACTGTTATTTCACCATGTCTTGGAATTTCAAGTTTTTTGGAATGGTTTTTAGTTTGTGTAGGATGCAATGATTTTTTACTAAAGACTGTGTTGTGAATTCCTTATTGCTGCAGTGTCAGTTTCGGTTTGACAGTGAGTGCAACCTTAGCCTGCCCGACAATCACAAACGGGTGAGTGAGTCATCACAGTCGCCACAGCAGACCTGCATGTCGGACCACACTTGGCTGTCTGTAAGCTTGCTTGTTATTTTTTCCTTAAATTTTTGGTTTTATTTGCACATGAAGTACTATGTAAAAGTGCATTTGTATTGATAAATGCATTTTTTATGTGTGTCTGTATTCCCTCATTTAAATCATTTTAACTTACACAAACACGCGGGCACGTGGATGCACACATGCGCACACGCGCACACACACACACGCTCACACACACACACACGCTCACACACACACACACGCACGCACGCACGCACGCGCGCGCACACACACACACACACTCTCTCTCTCT
>JGI20166J26741_11476695_pt1 | contig 25873 bp, 19 predicted proteins | sample TergutCu122P5_FD_26741 | JGI IMG/M metagenome (IMG submission 26741)
ACTTTTCTTTAACATTTTACCACAACAAGAAAAAAAATAAAAGATTATGGCACTTTACCATCAATTAAAATTCCCATCTACATTAATTGAATATCGCTCTATAAGTGAATGGAAGCGGGTGGTAGTAATTAGTAACTTTGACAGCTTAGAAGCCGCCCCTTCAAATCTACCGCCTTAGGCAGCTGCCTAGGCCTAAATTCGCCCCTGTGTGACAGCTTGTAGTCTTCTAGATAAGCATTGGTCCTTGCAGGGGAGGACGCCAAGCATCCTATAACCAGTTAAATTTTAATACATGCGATTAAAAACTCCATAAAGCAGTGTTTCTGGAACTATTTTGCTCGTGGACCCCTTTTGGTTGCAAAAAATAACCACGATCCTCATCTTTTCTCATACGTAGCAATGCATTACATTATTTGATTTTAATTAAAATATTGTTCGTTTCTTAATTAGCTATTCTGCCACGCGAAATGAACACATCGCCAATTACAGAAGTTCCGCAATGATTTTTAACAAACCCTTATTCCTTTGATTTACAAAAATAAGTAAACTTCGAAGTTGCCTTACAGACATGTATGTCTATGGCCCCCCTGGGAACCAGCTGCGGATCCGGATGAGCATTGGAAACCACCATCGTCACAAGCGAAGTTTCCGTTTGAAACGAAGAGGTTGATAATTTGACATTCCTCGACGTTTGGAGACTGAGCGTTTTACCCGCACAAAACGGAAACTGGAGATTGTGTTGTATTTTCAAGTAATCTCTTGCTGCAATGAAGCGCAGGGCAGTAACAGATAGAAAAAATGTGATTATGATTACTATGCGCGTAAATGAACGCAGTTTTCTCTGACCAAAAAATTGAAGCATATAATACAACGCTTTTTTATGTTTGAAAAATTTCATGTGGGCCAAACACTTTTTTTTTCCTGGCATGCAGCCCCCTAGTGGGCTTTAGCCTCCTCGCTTGCGAGGTTTCTTGATCACACACAACAACGCGCTACATTTTCTGTACGACTCCTCTGAACGAATGATCAGTCCGTCGCACGGACCCCTATCTGACAACACACAAATATCCATGCCCCGGGTGGGATTCGAGCCCACAATTTCAGCAGGCGGGCGGCCACTGGGATCGACGGGCCAAGCACTGCGAAGAAGGGTTTTCGGTTAGTTTATGGGTCCAGCTTTTGCCGGGCTAACAAGCAATTAGCTAAATACTCGCTGGCGAGATTTCTTGATCACACACAACGACGCACTGCATTTGGTAGGACTCCTGTGAACGAATAATCGGCTTCTACCTGACAACACACAACTATCCATGCTCCAAGTGAGATTCGCACCCACAATCTCGGTGAGCGGGCGGCCGGGGGGCCTCCGCTTCAAGCCGCGCGGCCATTATGACCGGCGACCCAAGCTTTACAACGAAGAAGTTTTGGGTTGGTTTATGAGCCCAGCTTTCGCCGGGCATAACAAAAAATTAGTTAAAGACTCATCATATGTTCCCCTCCACGGAAATCTTTAGTAAAAGGCGAAAGATTTATGCGTATTGAAGGGAAACCAGAGTACCTGTAGTAGTCTCATCAATATCATATAAAGAGATGTAAACGACATTCATTCGTGAAATCTAATAGGAAAAGGCATAGAATAAAATTACTTTTCCAATTTTGAGCAATTGACACAATTGATTAACCTCTGATTTAATAATTTACAGGTTTTAGTTGCATTCATTATTAGATTCTTTTGTGTATTTACCTAGATTTACTTACATTTATTTGACGACAGTGTTACTCGCCGGTTCTTTTACGATCCCGGTTTATCTGTGAGCCACCTAACGGTCGCTTCTAGAATGAATGTGTATGATGCGTAGTCGGTTACTGACCACACCCAGAAAGACATTAGTGTTATGAAAATAGCGTTTAATTGAACTGAGACGCTCTCATAAATGGCGTAATGAATTTTTAATATTAATTCTCGTTACATATGTCTATAACAGTAGATTGTGCGTAGGTTTGAGCACTACTAGTTGAAGGCCACGTAACTTCTGAAACTGTACTTCGGTAGCTCAGTGGGAGGAGAAGGCTCTTTTTGTATCTACACGGGCTGGCAGTTCGGAGCGGATAATCTGTGGTTTGGAGGGCTTGTTATGGAACAGTGTTATTCGTTCCGTATGGCGTTGTGAAGAGTTGAGTTACTTTTTTGACGAAATTAAGTCGAAGGTGTCTCATGCCCTCTTAATTATGTTTATTGAAAGTAGGCCCAATTCTGCCGAATACACGCAGGGGAGTGTAGGTACTGCCTCATGCATTCTTAACATTGACTCTAAATGGAGATAGTGATCAGCTTCACTCTCCGGCCACTTTGCACCCGAAGAAAGAGACTCCTGATGCCTATTGGTTGGAAGGTTGAGTAATCGTTAGACATGGTCTGGGCGCTTTGGGGATAAAGTTCATCAGCGGTTTGGGAATGAAATTTCTCAGTATGTTATCTTGTTCATATCCGTACACTGATTTCACTGTATCAGGAAACACCGAAAAAGGTACTCATGTATTATGAAATCAACACTTTATTAACGCTATATGTAACTGATTCTGAAGAGGCAGACACTCTGATCCTTCAGAATTGGTAACTACATATTTACCTTTCAATGGCATAGCACCCCACAGGACTTGAACATTAAAAAAAAAGTCTAATTTTGATTTTCTAATTGACTAGATTTAATGAACTGTCTTTAGAGGGCCTGGTCTGTCTCTGGTATTATCAACATGGTGGCCATGAAAGCTTGTGAGGCAGAGAACAGGGTGTGCTCTGTGGTAACAAAAATTTAATTCAAAACAATTTACTGTGCTCCACAAGCAAATGCTAATTGAAGAAGTAATTAGTTGATCTTGTGTTCCATAAATGGTGGTCAATATATGGGGCAGTTTAGTGATGATTCTTAGCACCTCAGGAGAATCACTTTTGCCAGTTTTGTTGATAATGAACTTCAGTATACTTACTGTGCCATGAAGACTGTCAGACCAAATTTGGAAATATATTAATGAGGGTGTTTGAGAACAGGGTGCAGCAGAAGACACTGGGACATAAGCAGAGCAGATGGAGAAAAGTGCATAATGAGGTGATTCATAATATTGCTTCTTATCAGATATAATTACTATAAGGATAGTCAGATGCATGAGGCCATGTGATGTGCAAGGGAGAGGAGAGAAATACGTGCAGGATTTTGGTAAGAAAACCGGAAGAAATAAAGCCATTTGGAAGACCTAGCTGTAGATGGGAGGATAATATTAATAAAATGGATCTTACAGAAATAGGATGAGAGGATATGTACTGGATTCATGTGGCTGAGGAGAGGGACAAGGGGCATTTTCTTGTCAATGTGGTATTGAATTTTCACATTCAATTAAATGAAGGGAATTTCATGATTGGCTGATTATGGTAATTGTTTCCTTCACAAGAAGGATGGTGATCCATGGAGTGAGTTAGATTTGTTTAATATACTTCAGTTTGGCAGCTATCAACTCATAAACTGTTTGTTCCATTCTGATGAAATTCACTATATGTTAAGGCAGCACGGTTATCAGTACCAACATTCATGTGAATGGAATGGATAGATGACTGGCTGGCAGCACCAAGGAATATGCTTGAGGGCAAGCATAAGACTTCTGGCAAAGAACTGGTCCCCAGGTCTTCTTTCTGTGGCCTACATCCATCTTGTGGCACTATAGCCTGCAGTCGAGGCTTGGGCTCCTGTAATTTCTACCTCCAAACTGCTCTATTCTGCATTGTCAGCTTTCAGTTGCGACATCAGAGAATTCTGGTAGCGTCTTCTTTGACACCTTCCTCCCATTTAAATATCAGTGTCTCCACTGGTCGATTGCCATTGAACTCAGGCTTCATGTCTTTTTTGGGTATGCAGTCTAGAGGGAATCTTTGTACATGCCCAGCTCATTGTAGTCTCTTGAATTTCATGCAGGTCGAGATCTTTATATTCTCCGTAAGTTATTCATTGTATCTGATTCTCCACATCCCATTCTCTCTCACTGATCCAAATATTTGCCTGGAAGATTTTCATTTTGAAAGAGTATGGAAAGTTTTCTGTTTTTTTTGGAGACTTTCCAGGTGTCACAGCCATACTTGAGGACCATGTCAATCAAGGTCTTTTATAATCTTATTTTAACAAACTTACATACCAATTGGATTTTCATTACTGTGATAAGTGAATAGTATGCATTATTAGCTAGGATTAGTCTTCTTTAAATTTCTGGTAGTTTATTGTTATCATCCGTAATACGGGATCCAAAATATACACAACTGTTAACTAGTTCAATATTGTGCCCAACAATATTTAAACACTGGTCTATATTAATTTTAGAGCAAAGTGTGGTCATAGCTTTAGTTTTACTGATATTAATGTGGAGACCAATTTCTATGGGTGCTTCCTTAAGTTCCTGATATACATCTTTAACTGTCCTAACATTCCTAATCAGGAGACAGACATCATCTACATATCCTATAACTTGTGTGGTATGATGTTCTAGGGTTCCCTTAACATTGACTGCTAACTTCCTGATGACATTTCTTTTTATGTTTTTTGCACCATGCATTGTACTAGAATTATACAATATAAACCAAAAAATGCTCCTTGTCTAAATTAATATTTTAATTTATGATGTCTTCTACATGTTTCGAACCTGAGGGTTCATCTACAGGTACGGTATAGTATGTATTTACATGCATGTAAATACATACTATACCATACCTTTATTTACATACAGGTAAATACATACAATACCATACCTGTGTTTACATATATATGTAAATACATACTATATCACACCTGTATGTACAGCTGTCTTCCTGAGGATGAAACCTTGGTTTTGAAGCATGCAAAAGACTTAAATTAAAATATTTATTTAGAAAAGTTGCATTTTGTCAGTTTATATTGTATAATTCCTGATGACATATTTAAGAACCAAGTTAAATAAAGATGGGGCCAGCCTGTCACCTTGTTTAAGGCCTTGCCTTATTTTAAGTTGTTCAGTCAACTGACCTTGAACCTTCACTTGAGCTTCTGCATCTTTCATTGTAGCTTTAATTAACCTTACTAGTTTACCAGGTATCCCAGCATTACACAGTATCGTACAAAGCTTGTCATCATCAATGCTGTCATAAGCTTGCTTGATATCTGCACATATTTGGTGTACCTTAATATTGTTCTCCCAGCATTTTGTGAGCATTTGTGTAACTGTAACCAGCTGTTTCTGCAGCCTCAGTATAGCTAAATTGTCCTGAAAGCTGTCTTGCCAGTTAAATTCTGTGCCAGATACACTCCAACATAATTGCACCACTTCTATGAATGTGACTTGTCTGCCATGATACATTGTTTTTCCTGCCTCAGTACAGTATTTAATTTGCTGGTTTATTTTGTTAGTGTGAAATGCACTGAGTGAGCTGTGTCAGTGTGTCATATACCTTTCAGCTCTTTGAGCACCAAAGGAATTTCAAAATCGTTCAGCATGAAGAATTCTATGCTAAAATTTGTCATGTCAATATAATTTTTGTCTGTATTAGTCTGATACATTATAACCCATACCTTACATAAGAAACTTTATTGATAGATTAAAAAATTGGCATCTCATACGAATAAAACTATGTATGTATGTGTGTGTGTGTGTGCTGTATACTTCCAGTTGATATCGACAGGCTATATTTAATTTTTTTTTAATGTGGTAAAAATTTAACATCATGCAGTGCAAAATAATTTCTGGTTCTAATTTTGATATCTGTTATGCACTTACTATTAGGTTTGTAGTGATAGATGTGTATTTACAGTCAACAAAAGTACAGGAATACAGGGAAGTGAGATGTGTAAAAATCTTAAGATTTCATTATACATTACTGTTATTTTAAAGCCTGTCCATTGTTTCCATTAGAGACCCAACTGCATTTACAACTGGTGATGGTCACAGATCCAGTTTCCAAAACACTGTGTCTGGAAAGCGAAAGGTGACAGACAGTGCCCATTGTCACACTGTAATAAGAAACTTTTAGACTTAGGTCATAAAGAGTACTTTTGTGTAACTGTGCTTTCTGAATGACACAGGTCATATGTTTAAAATCTTGTTAAACTCTTCTTTGGCATGTTTTCTGATGTATGCTTCTTTCAGGTCAGTCACAACATCTTCATCTTGGACAATTTGCATGTAGAAGTGGGATTTCAACCTACAGATCAGAAATATTCACACATGTGGCTGGTTGTTTATCTTCTCTATAATAACCTTGAAATTTTCTTTGAACCACAAGGAATACAGGTCCAATCAAATGGTAAGTATTTATACTTTTCAGAAGAAAGAGCCATCTAACTTAGAGAATTTAGCTGAATGGAAAACTGTCATAGTCCACTCAATGCTCATGTAAAATCAGTGTCTTTATCCAATCAGTTTTGGAGTGGTGGTAAAATCTGCATTATATTTAGTTCTAGTAGTGTATCTTATCTGTATCAGTTATGTGGCAGCAATGACAGAAATGACTGCTGCCTTGAGATGTCAGGTTTTTTGATACTACTCTGAGTTATTGGGTGAATGGTTGGTTTCTGATATTCTGGAGGAACACATTGCCTTGATTTTCAAGGATTATTTGGCACTGATAATTCTATATACAATAGAATCCCAATTTAAATTTCTCAGTTTAAGATATTCCTGCATTTTGTGTTCTTTTTGTGGTCCTGGCCAAAACCCCATGTAAAAAAAGGTTTTTAGATTTCAAGTTTTTTCCATGTTTAGAACATGAAAATTCAGTCCCTACACCATTTTGGAACCCCAGTTTAGGGTTCACGTTTAAAACTTTAAGTTAGGTTTGTGTAAATAACACCGTTATTGTGCACAATACAAGTGTAGCAATGTCAGAATCAACTGTGAACTATTGCAGCAGTATACTAACGACTGTCAGGAATCAGCATGTGTGTAATTTGACACAAGGCCCATGTCAGGAGCCATTTACCTAGAATTAGGTTTATAACTCACCTCTTCTGTTACATGATCATGAATCAGGGATGTAAGCTTTTCTTATGACCAGTCACTGTACACAACACAGCTGCCAAGTGCTACACTGTCTAGGGTTGTTTTCTTTGAAAATTGGCTTATGGCATATGGAGTTACTATTTTGTGCCATACAACCCTAATGTTAGTTTATTTTTCAATTTTTTTCTTTTGCTTCCCACAAAATAAACACAAGAATGTAAATGTAAGATTGTTTGAAGAAAAACATTATTAGGTTTAAGTTTAGAGTCTGTATAATATTTTTGTAACCACAGTTGCAACATTCTCATTGGTTTTGAGTCAAACTGTCATTTAAGATTCTTTTTGAGTTACGGTACAAAAAGCTGGTACTCCACATGTATCTTAAATGGGAATCTATTGTACTTTGTTTCTTCATCACAGTATACAACTACCTTAAGAATAACTTCACTTTCTTGGTTATGAATCACTTTAACTAATTATTAGACATGTCTGGATGAATGATTGCTTTTACATATACATACTTGAAAAGAAGGCGTAATAAATGTTATAGAGCACTAGTGATGGAGAATGGTAATTAACTAGGAGTTGGTTAATGTCTTCTGGAAGTGTATTAGAAAGGCTTTGAGTATGTGCACTAGACTCTTGTGCTTCAAGGTCAGATCATGTCTGTACTCAGACACAAACAGACAATGCAAAACAATAATTTGATTCTGTATTTTAACAAATGAAAAGGGGCCTGGGGTGGCGTAGTGGTTAAGGCGCTGCGCTACTAGTCGGACGGTCCTGGAATCGATTCCCGGTGGTGTCACTGGATTTTTCAGTGACATATTCCTTCCGACCATACCATGGCCCTGGGGTTGACTCAGACCATAGTGAAAATGAGTACCAGGAACATTTCCTGGGGGTAAAGGCGGCCGGTGGGTGAGGCTGACCTCACCACCTTCATGTGAAAATCTGGGAGCCTAAACCTCCTGGAACCCTCTGGCCAACACCAGGCCTGTTATGGGACTCCTTTACCTTTTTTATTACAATGAAAAGGGATAGATCTGTCAGTCAAGTGCCTGGCTATGAAGGGGAAGACAGGGATTCAGTATGTGGCATAAGCAGGGGTGGTGTTTGTGTTTCACCATTCAAAGATCAGGTTTGGTGCCCACTCGGAGCCAGCGAAGATGGTGAAGAGGGGCCTTGTATGAGGGATGAGTGGTCAGAGAAAGAAATTGACCCTTTATCTCCCTCGAGTGACAGAAGTTAAGAATTCATTGAAATCCACGTTCATTTCCTTGTGTCTATATGGTGTTGTGTTTCAACACAGGGATGACTTTACCTTACTTTTAGCCAAGTGGTACTTGGATAAAAAGCTTGTTTTGGCATGCTGATTGAAAAAGAGGTTGAGTGTGTAATGTGACATTAACTACTTTGGTACTCAAAATTTTAGAAGTAGGAGATGCGGATTAAGAATGCTTAGCACACATTCCATCAAAGGTGCCTGTGTAATTACCTGAGGCTGAGTAAATACACAGAACACCAAGTTAGTGGTGTCTCCATATAAAAGTGCCAAATTCATTGATGTAATATTCAAACTTGGGCAGTGGTCTTGTTGAACCATTATAACAAACACTATGGATATCACAATCCAGCTTTTTGTATGGTGGTTCTGTTCTCTAAGATGCCATGGTTTGGCTCTGCCAGTAATTACTTTGAGGTTGAAACAGTCATTTTATTAAACCTAGGGCCTATATTTAGAAGGAGAATGATGCCAAGGTCAATTAGGCAGTAGAGTGTGACGAAGACAGATTGCTCCAACCTCTGGAGTTAATGTGCAGGGTTCTTAGTTTATGTGTTTTGTATCCTTGGTCACTATGATGACTTTTTTGTATGATAGTGGGCAGCACACTATGAACCACAACTTACGTTTGCCACCTGTCAGGGTCCATACCTTTCAAGGCAATGCATTGCAGTTAATGTTTTTTATTTACTGTATTTACTGAGGGTGCTGGAAGGCTGTAGTTCAACACATTCCAATTCATATTAGATACATACTCACCATATGTAGAGAAGGTATTGCAGATGGTTCCATTTGGCTTGCAAACACATGTTAGACTTAAAAACACATTTTTCATTGCATTATCAAAATTATACTGGGGAAACTGAACACATTATATTTAGAATGCCTTCGTTTAGATCGTCTTTAGTGCATGAATTATTGGCTGTACACTTTACCCAAGGGTGAACAAACCAAGGGTGCCAGGTTGCCATGTATTATGGTGTCTAATATTTATAGATCCTCAGTATGGAACTTGCTTCATGTTACCTTTCTTACAACCAGAATTTTGAGCTGACCTCTAGATTTTTGAGAAATATGTACATCCTGATTTATCATTTAGCATGCCCTGCAGTTATGAATTACATGGGTTTAGATCTGGTAAACCACGAGGCCACATTTCCTTGATTATTACCCTGTCACCTGAAACACTTTGTAAACATTGCATAGAATTTAATTAAAGTCATAGTACCATAGCATAAATTGTATCAAAATGTGTGTAACATGTCAGTGTGGATTTGTGGTCTCAAAAAATAGTCTCAGTAATAGTAGTGTGATTTTTTAATTGTGGAGCATGGGGTATGATCCTCACACTGAATATTATCTGAAATAAAGTATTTAGAATGGTGTGTTGTGCGATTTAAGTACAATGTTTAATTAAATATGTTCTGTTGTGATGGTATGATTTTTAATCCAGTTAAGATTCAAGTAACAAATACTAAAAAAAGCTATGAGCTCTTGCACTCTCTTTTTAAAAGCAGTCACACTTGATTCATGGTCTGTGTTGCACAGCCTGTGCACCACAGTTGCCTTATATGGATGTAAATGCAGCAGTTTTTTTTTTGCAAGTTATACTGATAACATAGACACAACTTTTTGCTGTGCAAGTCAAACCAATGATATCCTTAGAGATGTCTCCAACATAACACCAACTATATCTGGTTATTTCTTAGTCAGTAATGTGTGATCTGCATGTTTTCTTCATGTCTGGAACGTAACTTGTAGCCCATATTCTTTCAGTGTCTTAAATTGTCATGTTTGGATTAGGTACATAAGAATTTCCCCACCTCCCTCCTGAATGTACAACAGCTGTAGGATTGGTATTTACCATATACATTATACAGAAACATGTGATGTCACACTGACATTTGCATTGTGACTGGACAGTGACTTAATGACTACAGACATGTAACAACATCTGTATGACAGATTGGGTTAAGGTGAACCAATCAAGTGCCATGTGATAAGGTAGCTGACAGGAAGTGACCAGTAATATGGGCCAGATAAAGTAAGGATCCTGTTTATAAATCTAATATAGTGTACATAGCAAACTAAGTGTCTTATTTCACTAGATGTGAGTGAACTCCGGTTTTTACGCTGACCCATGTATGAGATTCAAAACCTGTAAGCCTAAGCTACAGCCAGGCCCGGACCCTGATGTGAGGCAAATTCTATATCGGTGGTAAATAGTATAGGGAATACACAATCAGCCATGACCCTTACACGACGGTCGAACTGTTCAACTGAATAACCACGGTGCAGCAGGATGTTTTGGAATAAAGTGCTGGGAAGAATATTTGGGCTGAAGTGACACACCTAACATGCTTGCAAACAACAAAGAATTTATTCCAGATTAGGTTAAAAACCATAGAGAACACTGCTACATATGGTGTTATAGCATCGGTTTACTTTGTAAAAAAATGTGACCTTAACAAATGCTGTATATCCTTGGAAGTCCATTACCACAGGACATATAAAGGTACTGTAGTAAATGGTTGTACTGTTGGTCCCATGTCATATGTTCCAAAGGTCACTGTTTTGGTACTTTAAAAGTAATGGTGGTTGTGTGGGGTCTCCGGCTGCAGAATTTTCATACAAAATTTCATGAAACTGCATCTGTTATTTGATGATAACAGCAAGGGTGGACATACGGATGTACATGTATATGAAAGCATATGACATGCAGAACTATGGTAATGCTTATTCAAACCTGTGGAAAGTAATCTAAAAACACTTGATGTTCTGAATGTTTTTAAATTCTTTTGAATGCTGGTTATTCTATGAGTGCCACCAAGAGTGTTAGTATCCATTATTTGTTTTATTTCCTCATTGTCTATGACCCAGAAAGTACCATTGAATGAGAGGAAGATAAGCGAGTGATGAATTGGAAAATATGTGACTTGTCTTAGCATTTGCCTGGAGGAACCACGAGAAAACCACAAAAAGCTTGTCAAAATGGTCAGTGTCCCATTCAGAAATAAAACTGTGTACTTCCTGATTACAAGTGTGGCTGAAAAAAGCAAAAATTTGAAAATATATTGTACTGGTTACATCTGTAGAGGGCGATGGTAACTGCTTTACCATTAGGTCTCTTGTAGTCTACAACTGGTTTCTTCCGAATCTCAGAAAGAACACAGATTTTCCCTTAAACATAAGTAAAAGTGTTATTTCAACTGTGTGTCCGTTTCCTTGGAGGTAGGTACTGTATTCTAAAATATTATTTTTACAATTCATATTATGGCCTGGATTGCTTGATTGATTGATTTACGATTGGGTTCGAGACCTTACGGACCTGATGTACCTAGACCTTAATTGACGGGCCATTTGTGCCCCATATCAATTCACGGAAGCCATGTTGCTTTGGCGAAGTTCCAGATGGACTCCAGACTTATACTCTTGATGTCGTCTGGCTCCAAGAAGAAGGAGCCCAGATACACATGAGTGAAGCCAAAGCTTCACATTCACAACGAACGTGGGCTGAGGATTCATCCTCTGCTCCACACCTCCTACACAAAGGACTGTCTGACAGCCCCATTAGATGAAGATGTCTCCTCAGGGTATTATGCCCAGTAAGAGGCCAGTAACAACCCTGGATAATGGAAGTTTAAAGAGGAAGAACTAGATTGCACTCTCTGGAGAACTTGTTTTGAGAGAGGGTATGGACTTGTCATAAGGTGGACTATGTGATGGTGGTGATTATTATTATTATTTATTATTATTATTATGGTCTGATTTATGACAGCATGTAGTCTCATAGGTGGTTATTAGCAGTAATAGCTTCTGCCATAAGAATGGAAGCAGTATTTGTCCCCATGTACCAAAGTGCATGGTGTCATAACCCCACAGATCACAGCATGAATCCTTTTTGCTACGAGAATTTTATGTCTCATTTAAGATTTTGGAAGCTTTCAGTGTGACAGTCTTGGCCAATCAGAGACTCCAGCTGGGAGATGGTGTCCAATATTTCAGAGACCTGCTGTCTCAGGAGTGTTGGACTTCAACTCTGAATGATGTGTATGGTAACTCAGTAATATTTTATCACTTATGTTGCATTATGTAGACTAGTTTTATCCTCTGTGCAGTTAAATGAATATAATTACCCTTCTTGCATTCATTTCATTATGAAAATTAACAGTCTCTGTCTCTTCCAGGGTTTAGTCAAGAAACACAGCAAAAGATGAAGGAGTTGTTTGTGGAAGGATGTTGCCAAGAGCTGAAGTTTACAGTGTACAAGGCAAAGAACTTCATTTCAGATGTGCCTGATTACATATACGAACAGGAACGTTCCTCTGAATGTGTGGACCCTGATAGTAACTAATCAGTGTCCCTACCTGCCCTTTTGTGGGTCAGAATTTACTAACTCCTTGATAAAACTGCTGTGTGACCCTCCTTTAAACAAAAATAACTGCATCATTATTCAAATATAATTGACTATCAAATAATACTCTTTTTCTTGTAAAAATGATAATGCAGTAGTGTTTCAAGATGCACTAGGGAAACACAAGATTGAAACTTCATCCTTTTTATTCCATGCACTATCACTATATTGAATAAACACCAACACTTGCACTCATATATAGTTATATCACCACTTTATTAATACTTTACGTGCTCCATTATGCTTCAATCCAGAGGGCCATCTTCTGGGAGTATAATGGATACATTTCAGCAATGTGGGTCAACAAAATTTACCAGTTGTAAAATTCAAGTTAGTGTGTATCATGTAATGTGTTATGCTGCAGCGGCTAGTGTGTATCATGTAACACATTACACTATTGTTCTTGTGTAACAGCTAAATAATGGCACAGATGTGTGATGATTGAATAAAATGTATTAAACAGAATGCAGAGAGGTCCATTTTGAATATGACAGCCACATAAATCTGCCCTTTAATCAATTTCTTCTGAAACTTCTAGTAAAGTTGCAGATGTTTGTGTGATAATCCGAGTATCATTTAATATTATATAGGCCTACGAGGAAGTGTTCCATTGAAATATCTGTTGCACTTTCCATGTTACTGGCCTCATGATTAAATAATTTACATCCAGTACCTTTTTTTAAATGAGGGTGAAATGATGGATTACAATCTGTATGAAAAGGACCATACAAGGGTTAATATACATACTTGGTTGTGTGTGTTGTTTGACACTGTATAGATATTTAGGATACTTAGTCATGAACAACGAAAGAATCTGGGGCAGACTGGTCATTTTATAGTGCAAGTACAGTCCTGGCAGCCTGAGGAAAAACACAACCTCGGAGATAACCTGTATTCTGGCCAAGACTCAAACTAGCTCCCTCTTGAACATGTCACAGGCATTACCACATACCAACTTGCCTGTTTATTTCCTACACTTACAAGGGTGGCACTTCCAAATTGCCTGAAGATAACTTGTGAAAACACAGTGCACTATGTGAGGGTGAAGTTGACATTGCAGAAGGTCAATCTTTACGTGCACCTAACTTTTATTACTCCCATGTGATGTTGGTTACCAACACTAATTAGTAACCTAGTTCAAAATATTTACTGTATTGTACACAGATGTACCCCAGCACAAATAAATTGACATTTTATCTAAATGTACTTGAAATTTGCAGTAGTGTAGGCACTGTGAATTTTACAGTTCACCAACAAGCATGTAAGTACCTACAATTGTGAAAGTTCATTCGTAATTTTGGTAGCAGCATACGTACGAATTATTTTGATATTCGATGAACAGTAATAAATTTAGTTTGAATGCAGAATTTTTTGATCCTAATTCATGAAAATGTTGTTTGGGTTAATGATCGAAATCGTAATTTTCGCCGTGTAGTAAAAATTTAACCTTCCGTTCACAATCCGCCATTTTGAAACGTCTCATTAACACAAAACCCAAGAGATGATACTGCATGTTCATTTGACTGTTAGTGACCTCTGTAGGAGTCTGTGGAAAGTTCAACTAACACAAAACGATCAGTTGGCGAGCAACTGTAATGCACATGACAATTATTGTGCTTAGAAGTGCTCATCGTGCAATGGTTTTGTGTGAAGTTAAGAAATGTATGGCGTGTCCTCACGTTTCGGATGGAGGAACGGCCTCCAGTATGGAGGGTAACTGCGAATATATGACTAAACAGTCGCGGACATCTGGTAAGGGGTGTTCCTCCAACTTGGGGGTTGGGCGGGGTGCTAACAACTCCTCACCATAAAAAGATACGAGTATCACGTTACGAATTGTTCACACAGAGAGCCACTGTGCAACGGCTTCCATTGCGGGTGCATTTATATACGTATAAAATGCCCTACTATCCATATATATTATGTGTGCATAACCGTAAAAAGTGCTGCTGTGGTAACCAATGTAGCTGTGTTCTCTCCTCCTCAGGATATAGACATAGTGTGTAAGAGGGCATTATGAATATTTTGTCATGTGGTCAAATTTTAAAAAGACAGACAATGGACATATAACTTTTGAGGCGCTTTCGTGCAACCATTGTTGCCATGGAAAAGCAGTAAGTATTACATAGTATTACGAGGTGTGTCTGTAGCCTTAGGTATCCGGCATGCAATACGCATGCCCCGTATTGTCATTTGTAGCCTGTCCAGCTCTACCATGTTTTTCACATTACCTCATAAATAGCAGGATTCTTTAAACGCTTTTTTGTTTGTTTTCTTGGCGTTACAACCCATTGTGGTTGTATTTTCACAGCCCAGTAGCAGGTTTTATCATCCTCGTTTTCGAGGTTTCTTGATCACACACAACGACTTGCCACAGTCGGTAGGACTCCTCTGGACGAGTGATCAATCCCTCGCAGAGACCTCTACCTGACAACACACAACACTCACAACAGACAAACTTCCATGCCCCCAGTGGGATTCGAAACCACAATCTCAGCAGGCGAACGGCCGAAGACCTACGCCTTAGACCGCGCGGCCAATGGGACCGGTTTTTTTAAAGTTACTGAACGTAAAACGTATGTTTCGATTTTATCTATAACTTTTGTCTGAAATATTTCTCATTCTAAGAAGATTGAAGCGAGATGTGGTTATAAATGTGTATTTCTTTTCGTGTAATATTGGAGAACAACCTTAACAAATCAAAATTATTTTCAGGAATAAATTAAGAGCGGACTGAAGTCAGGGAATGCTTGCTATCATTCGGTGCAGATTCTTTGTTTTAGAGTTTGCTATCCAAAAATTTAAAGATTAAGATATACAGAACTATAATTCTGCCTATTGTGTTGTCTGGGTGTGAAACTTATTCGCTGACATTGATGGAGGAACGCAGGCTGAGGGTGTTTGAGAATAGGGTGCTGAGGAGAAAATTTGGGGCTAGGAGGGACGAGATGACAGGGGAGTGGAGGAAGCTGCATAATGATGAGCTGAATGATCTGTACTCCTCACCCAATATTGTTCGGGTGATAAAATCGAGAAGAATGAGATGGGTGGGCCATGTGGCGCGTATGGGGGATGGGAGAGGCATATACAGGGTTTTGGTGGGGAGGCCTGAGGGAAAGAGACCACTTGGGAGACCCAGGCGTAGATGGGATGATAATATTAAGAGTGATCTTCAGGAGGTGGGATGTGGGGGTATGGACTGGATCGAGCTGGCTCAGGATAGGGACAAGTGGCGGACACTTATATGAGTGCGGTAATGAACTTGCGGGCTCCATAAAATGCGGGGAATTTCTTGACTAGCTTCTCAAGAAGGACACTGCTCCATGGAGTAAGTAAGTATTGCATTCCATGTAAAGTACCCGTTACTCTTGTCCGAGTTTAATGAAACTCGCATTTTCTCGAAAGATTTTCGAAAAATACTAAAACTTCAAATTTAATGAAAATCCGTTTAGTGGGAGCCGAGTTCCGTGCGGACAGACAGACAGACATGACGAAGTTAATAGTCGCTATTCGCAATTTTGCGAACACGCCTAAAATGGTTAATTATCTTAAATTTGTTTTTATTTTTTAAACATTTGTAGATGTGTTAGATGTAGTTGCATGAAGAGTGTTATTGGATGCTCTTCCGGGGGAACACCAGGCACGCGGATACTGTACAGTAGCGTGTATGTCAGTCTGCAACCCTAGTAGGCCAAGGCCTCCCCATTGTCGAGGATTCTTGATCACACTAAGTTAGACACATCACAGCCGGTAGGATTCCTCTGGACGAGTGATCAGCCCGACGCAGAGACCTCTACCCGAAAACACAACACTGACAAGAGACAGACATCCATGCCCGGGGCGGGATTCGAACCCATAATTCCAGCAAGCAAGCGGCCGCAGTCCCACCCCTTAGACCACGCGGCCACTAGGATCGGTTCCCATTACTTTACAAGACGTTAAAAATACGAGTTAATGAATAAATTACGAAGAAGCGTGCTATTTTCTTGGACATGACACCGTGTAATCTGGTAGAAATTGATCGACCTTCCTGTGAAATGTATTTTAAATTTCTACCCCGTTACAATGTATCTCATTCAGGCAGTACTCTTCATAGTCACCGCTATGAGAACCTCAGATTTCACAGTTATAAAGAATACCACCTAGAACAGGGGTGTCCAGCATGATAGTCCTATGAAGAAGCAAATATTGTCACAAATCGAGAAGAGCGGTGATGAGCATATTTTGTCGTAAGAGGACCAGTTTAATGACTTCTAAACCCTGACGGGCTGCACATTAAAATTCGTATTTACATTACATTAAACCTTTAAGCGACTAAGCCCCTAGGATTCGGTTTTATTTAGAAGGATGGCATCATGTCAGTGATAAGTTTGCCAGTGTCTTTATCGCGAAATCTGATCATCCTGAGTAGCGCAAGCAGCAAAAACTCAGCGGTAGTTTTCCCATCTCTCGTGGCGGAGTCAATAACTAGATTGCTCTTGAACACTTCCAGTTTCTGGAGGAACTGTTTACATAACATGCGTGCAAAAGGGCTTGTCTTTCACCACGTACGATCTTCAAGCACTGTAAAATTGTCAACAAATCAAATAGAATATTTATTCAGCCAAACTGTAGAGAAAGCTGCATTTGCCTAACGTCGGGCTATTTGCAGTTCACAGCCTTTATGTCGAGATCTAGGAACTATACTTATGTACGTCCTGCACCGCAATCTACCATCTGTATTTTCATTACTAAAACCCCCGTTTCAAACCCTATAAGAAAGATATAGTTTTAAATCTTATAAATAACAGTCTTTCTTTCCTTCTTTCTTGTATTTTCTATAAATTTTAACTATTGTTTTGTGGCTTGAATTCTGTTTTATTAATCTTTTTGATAAACAATAATTTGCCATTCGTCTAATTCATTAAATGGGCCGTCTTCTACCTTAAAAATTCAAAAAATTATTTCACACTTTCCTCGTACCTGCATAAATCTACGAAAAACCAAATACTGTATATTTCCATCTACCTATAGCTTGATTTACATGTATTTCTGCATACTATAACATTACTGTAATGACAATCGCACTTCGCCATCATTCAGCCACATTAAATACTTTATAAAACAATCATCTAATCCTTCCAAGTTTAAATCCAGCTATTTCATAAATTTAATTTCTGCTATCCACACAATGTCACAATTTCATCAGAAACTGTTCATATTATTAGTGGGAACTTATCATCATCTTCACTCCCGTCTTTTTTCTTCCATACCAACTGAAACCTCCATAATATTTCTACTAATTCCTCTTTAAGCAGCATTAATGAACCTCCATGATTTCTGCTTTTCACTGACCTTCTTTTTCGAATAACTTTCATTACCTATCATGAATTCTTAGACCCATGTGTCTCATATCTCTACTTTGATCTCATTCCTCCCTTCTCTTCTTTCCTCTTCTATGAATCAGTATTCCAGTCTTCTTTGACCACGGATCACTCGTAACTCTGCGTTGCTCTCCTTACTCGCCTCCATCATTTCCGCTTGTATCACTCAGCTCTCCACTCTTCGTATGCCTACTACGCGAAACATCCTGCTGAACTGGCACTCCTGTCACAGAAGCCGATAAAAGAATTGTGGTTCACCTTATTCCTTACGCCTCAACAATGACCATATTGTTTAATGACGTATGATTTGTTGTTGCGCTTTCTTGCCGAAACGTCAAGGTCCCATCCGCCTCCGTCTTTCTGCGCCATTGACCTCCAACCTCCAAATTCCTTTCTAGCTCGAGTAGCTTCTTCTTCCCTCTGCGTTCGCGTTTCTCAATTACTGCGTCTCCTATAATTTTCAAGTCTGTATACACCTGCCGATGGATCGAGTGATGCGAAATATCTAGTGTGATTTCGAAACAATATAGTGGTGTTGACTGATCATGTGATGTTTCAGTGACATATTATTATAATATCGAGATCTTTTTATTCTTTCCGCCCTTCATGACAAGCGGAGACACAACATTTTTCCATTGTTGGTGATAAACGAAGGCACATCGCTGCCCATTCATTGGTTATAAACGAAGACACCACTGTTTCTTCACTGGTAATGGGCGAACATACCGTTTTTCCATCGTAGGTGATAAACGAAGACACTCCATTTTTCCTTTGTTGGTAATGAGCGAAGACACCCGTGTTCCACAATTCGTGATAAACGAAGTCACACTTTTTTTCTTCGTTGGTGATGGCGACGACACAGCACTGGTCTGTCGTTGATGATAAACGAAGACACACCACTTTTCTTCTTCTGTGACGAGTGAAGTCAAACCACTTTTCTTCTTCGGTGACGAGTGAAGACACACCGCTTTTCGTCTCTGGGGAAGAGGGACAAGACAACACTATTTCGTCCGTTACCAGTAGAGCTGGTTTCTGTGTTGATGTGTCCAAACTTTGCAGTGTTTTCATATTTTCGTCACTTTTTCGAACAAATCTGCCTCGAATTACGGCAGATTCCTCTATTCGTTTACCTGCATGTCGATTCCACGAAAACAAGCAGCAGGTTGCGCTGTGCTGCCCACGCCGACGCTTTTTGTTCATTCATAAAGAAAAGTGTCTATCTTTGATTGGTTTTATTGTTAAGCTCTCTGCAATGTTGTTATAGACTTCCTAGATTTTTTTCCCAACTAATTTCAGAAATGCGTTTCTTGTCAACTGCTGCTAGGTACTCTTTTATTATGCCCACATCACTACAAGGTTTCGTATTTTTTTTTATAAAATCTGAGAATTCTCAAACCAGCAAACTCACTAATGTCTCACTTTATGGTTTAAGTTTTGAATAAACTTTGTCGCTGACTAAGACGGTTTTGAAGCTGAGCCCCTTTTTGCCAGGTGCGTATGCTCTTTTAAAGTAGAGACAACAGCACATTTAATACAAAAAAGAAATACTCATCATTTCACTTAATTTGAGTTGTGATTTTTATGAACAACGTTTCGTCATCTCAGCCATATATAGGTCCATATATGGCTCTGATTGTATTGCTCAATAACACTTTTGAACTATGAAATGGAATATCGTTTACTAACAGCCTACCGCGGTCGCGAAATTTGCCATGTCATTATTGTACGTGCTACCTAGATGTGTCTGTTATTGTCCTCATTTTACTCAGTGATACTGTGCTAAGAGTACACACACAGATAAATATCGCTGTACAACCATGCTGTCTTTTTGAACGAATTACGAGTATTCGAAAACGTCTTTTGAATCTAACAACACGACAATCAAAATAATGCTGTCTGCCTTCAATCTAGCAAAGAAATAACATTTGTATTAATCTATGGATATTGATATATATCTCAGTCAATCAGGACAAATTTTGACGCGTATGTTAAAAGAAGCGCCACGGGTCGAAGTGATCCTGTTTCAAGAGTATTAATGTCATATATCCCGAATACCGGATACGAAGTATCCGCTGTAGTACATATATATATATATATGTATGACAAAAATTTTGAGTTTTAAATGTAAATATTTTAATTTTAATAGTGTATATGTGTATTAATTTAAAGTATTTTGGGCATTTTATTTCGAACTAGTAGGATATTTGTAGAGTTTTATTAGTGGAATTCACTCGCGGACCGAACCGCTAAGTCTGGCGAGCCAGCAGTTTGCTCATCACTCCTTCAGAGGATCATTTGGATGAATAAAACTCACAATGTATTAATTTTGTATATTTATTTATTTATTATACGTTATTATTAGTTTACCTTGTTCTTTAGTAAAAGTTGATGGGATGGAACGAAGTCTGAACAAACACAATGCAAGACATTCCAGAACGAAGCCAAGCCAAAACCTTAGCAACGTTCTGTGACAATATTATTATTCATATCGTTGCGTCTTTTGTTTTATTTTATTTTGAATTCTCTTTAATTATTTGGAAAGAGGATCTAAGCGAGGAACGAACAGTGGCGTAAATGTCTGAAAGAATAAAGTGCGGTTCAAACATAACATTTTGCAAGTTATAATTAGTTATTTCAATAGGGACGTCAAGCGATTTTAAAACTCATATCGATTTGTAATTTCTGCATCTATGTTGCCTGTTTCTTAATCCCTGTCCCGTGCCGTGGTGTGTTTTCGGTATGGTTATCACATTTGTTTCAAAGTTGTATAATACAGTGTAAAGCTGGTGAATTTTAAAGAATATATGCTCGTCACATCGATATATAAAATAAAAAATAAATACACAAGGATTTAAATCTACGCTATTAAAATATCAACATGTACAAACAAAGTATCTTGTTCGTTAAAAATTTTATTTTTGGTATGCATTTGGTTAAGATCATGATTGGTTAAATTCAGAATTATATTTATAAATATCAGTACAGAATATTTTAGTCGATATCATATCGCATTATTGATAATGACTAACGCATTATTTTTATTTTATTCGGTATCGGTGTTAAACTTATTTCGATATACCGAAGATACAAGAGATGTGCCATTGATAATATCGATATCAAATTGTTTAGTGGATATAATAATTTTATATCAATAAACGTCCTTAGTTTTGATTTATGAATATCGATATAAAATATTTTGGTTGATATATCGAAATACTGGTATCGGTTGACATTCCTAAGACACTTTACTCTCCAGAACTTTGTTCGTTCCCCTCTCTGTCAATAAGAAAAAGGAACTATGTAATTGTAACAATTCTAACTCGATAGAGATAAGACAGCAGATACAGATTATCCAACTTGTGCTGCAGTAACCGGATATTGTGATTGATGGTAAGAACTTTTGCTGAGCCTCCGGTTACTGCAGGCACAACGAACCTGCTCTTATTCTTTTAAAAAATCATACAGCCCGTATCAAAGAAATGTTGGTATTTAGTGACATTGTTCATGATAGTAATATATACCCTACCTAGTAACAATCTATTTGTTAACGAAATATAAATACTTTAGTCTGAAGCACGACTACACCATCAGTTGGGCACATTTCTTATCCTCTTTTGATATGATATTATGATTCAGCACAGTTGAATCTAATGTCTTGATGTTGACGCCCTTTGTTTTTACGGATGAAGCAAGTGTGCAAATTAACAACTGTTTCTTTGTTTGAACTGCTTTTCCATCGTCTCTCACTCTTTTTTTCTTTTCGGCGGATTTTTTTTTATTAGATTGGTAGCACAAGTCCCCTGCACATAAATACTGAGCGCCTGTGTACGATTTGCCATATGCTGAAGCGTCCAGCGCTTTTAAATTGGTCGTTGGTAGCAGGCTTTTATTTATTGTTTAGTGGGATGAATAAATATAAAAATAACAAAGGAATAAGTTATGTTTTTGAACTTGTCGGTACACAAATTATGTAACATGTGAATTACAAAGCGATTAAGAGAGAGATGTGTCGACATGATAGGTTTAGAATAATTCCACTACGATTCTCTTTGAATGAGTGTACACACACAAATATTTGTTACTCTGCGGTGATTTTTTTTTAAATTACTGTTTTATACCAGAGTATTTATAAACAAAAAAGACCATATATATATATAATGACATTGTTGTGTCATATCGGTATTATTCAAAGCTTGGGAAGTTATTTCTTATAGGCTACTTATATTTACTGTCTTTTTAAATATGATCGTTATTAAACTAAATTTACCTTACAATTCTTACCCGCGTACGTGCTGATACTGTCTTCCCCAGAACTATTACATTTCAAGGAAATGCGACCTTTTACTCGTAAGCTTATTGGTCGATACTCTGTACAGAGCAGTGTTCCTCAAAATTTTGCATCAGTTTACATTGTATATGATTACGTTATCATTTTATATTTCATACTATTAAAGTGTTTGTTTCAGTGTAATCGAATTTAATATGATTTCTGATATTGTATACAGATTGTTTTACATTTTTAATTTATTTGTCGACCTCCATAAAACATTATGTGACGGGTTAACTAATTGGGATTTTGAAACCCCTTTAAACGTATGAAGTATGAGATTTCTATTTGGCTGTAAATAAAACCAGAAAAAATGTCAGGTAGGCCTAGTTATGCCTAATAATTTCGCGGATTATGTAGATCTAACCTTATAGCCGATATCCACCATTTTAAGATGTTTAATGTGAGGCAGCATGTAACAGAACTGTTTTCTGTAAAAAACAGAAACAGTGAAGTGGTGAATCCACACAGAGAACCACAAACCTTAATCAGTAAGATGTATCAAGAATACGTCCACTAAAAGTAGACCTGTTTATAATGGGCGAATTTCTTACGAGGCATCCAATGAAAGTTCTCAAGAAAAACTTTCTTTATAACGACTAGGATTAGTGTAGATTTTATTTAGTTATTTAATCAATTTTTGAGTATCTTATTTTCATTTTAGAAGATCTCATTGCAGCGACTAACGTAAACTGTGAAAATGTTGCGGGAGGGCCCTGTTGTATTATGTAACTAATTGCAGTTATTCTTAAAAACGGATGCATGATTGAGTTTTATACGTACAAAAACCTGTAAAAATAAACTATTTAATTCTAAAAATAATTTCATAACCAGTTTGGTTCAACGTGTATGGTATCAGGCACCAAAGAAAAAGTGAAAAAAAAAAAGAAGTTACATTTTTGCAGTTAGAATCAAACGCTTATCTGCCTTAACGTAAAATAATTAGAACACATTTATTGCCTTTTAGAATGCTGGAATTCTTGGTTTAAAACCCCTGCTGTTATGACTAAATTTTAGCCTTACCTGGAGAAAATTTTTCTGCTCAGAGAGAAAGGTTACTTGTTTGACTCTTCGAGTAGATAATAAAAATCCTAAGGACGTTACTTCATACCACCAGTGAGTCCAAGTTTGAAGTTTTAAGTAACACTGCTGTAGTACAAGTCTATATTTGTAGTAACAATTTATCTTTCTATCACAGCGGAAGAGGGAAATTGAACGTAAGTCCTTGAACTGTATTTCTAGATATTTCAAATGAATAGTTTAAGAAGCATAAAAGAGTAAATTTAAAATGGTACGAACTTATTCGAATAAGATCAGCATATTGCCATTGTAACTGCAGACACATACTCGAATGTTGGAAATTTGTATATAACCGAACAAATGATTCTAGTCGTCCGTCATGCAAACCTTGTTGCTCCAGAAGGAAAAATAGTCGCCGTATCCAACTGTAAATCGTACCGAAGCCAAAAGTTATCGTGTCCTAACAAATGGACATCCTGGCGCTCTAAACGGTGGCGCATATTTGAACGTGTCCTATCAAATAAGCATCTTAACGCTGCAAAAGGAGACACATAACCGAAAGTATTCTACCCAGTGAGTATCCCCTCGAAGAGGAAGGTGACATATAGCTGAAAGTATCGTACCAAATGAGTATCCACCCGAAGAGAAAGGAGGCATATGACTGAAAATATTATACCAAATTAGGATACCCTCGAAAAGAAAAGAGATATAGCTGAAAGTATTCTAAAAAATGAGTATCCCCTCGAGGAGAAAGGAGACATATAGTTGAACGTGTCTTAATATATGAGCATCCTGACGCTGTAGAAGGAGACAGTTGAACGTAACCTAACAAATGAACACCCTAACCTCGCAGAAGGAGACATAGAGTGGGACAGATCCTAACAAATGAGCATCCTATCACTGATAAGAAGACAAATATTTGAACTTATCCTAAAAATGACCATCCTGTCGCTGCTATAAAGAAGACGAATGGTTGAATGTAGCCCAACAAATTAACTTCCTATTGTTGTGAAAGGAGATGGACAGTTCAACGCGGCATAACAATTACCCTTTCCCTCTGAAAGGAGACACACAGTTTGATGTGGCCTAAGAAACAGCCCCGTCTCTGTGAAAGGAGACAAAGAGATGAATATGGCTTAACCAATCCCTGTTGCTGTGACAGGAGATAAATAGTAGGCTAATGTAGGTCGCTTTTCCTTGCTGATTCTTTTCACTCATAGACCAAGAAGATGCTTAAGTCAGGGAGTGAGTGCGTGTTAATTCAGGCCGCCATGAAAATAATAGTGATGATTTGTGTTGGTTTGGTCCCGTATTTGTATCACTCCACTAACAAAACACTCATCACTCTGAAGGCAGCCATGTTTATAACCGTACCTTGTGATTCCATCGCTTTAAGTTATCATAATATTTACCTAAGTATTCTGAGAATTCACAACATACTTCTTTAAACAGTTTACAATAAACATGTGTTGCAAAGTGGACTTTTTAAAGAGACACACAATTTGTTTAAATGAGTTGCATAATGTAGTATTGCCTGTCTTGACTTATGCACGTGTGAAGTCTGTTATAACCATCGTACCGACTGAGTGGGTAGCATTTCTAACTCGTATTCGAGAACTGTGGGTTTCAGAACATTGTTCGAAAACCGATTATTCTGAGCGAGTTTTTCTTTGTGGTATTATTCTGTGCCTCCAATCAGTTCCGGAATACAGCCCCAAATTCGGGCACATCCACTCCTCTACGCATCTTTGTAGTATAGGGATCTTGCCTGTTGTAACCCCACCACACCTATTTTGGCTACAAAGAGGCATGTTGTAACAGAGAGAGACTAGTCTGACGTCTAAGTCTCTCTCTTACGACAACATTGTGGTGGGGCATTAAAAGGAAAGGTCTTAATGTGGTATTTATTAAATGTGCTACGGTTTAACGCAATATATTCAGAGTTACAGGCAGCATTGTTAAACGAACCTTGAATAAATCAGATAAGCCCATCATCAGCATATGTATAAGTAGTAAAAATTACGTGGTCTTCTACAGGCGGCAGACTTGTGCAGTAAAACTATAAACATGCAGTAAGTTACCAACTACATACGCATGTAGAATAATTTTGATACATTTATTATTATTAGTTCTTACTTGATTTATATTGATTTTATCGAAGGACTGGTTAGCTCAGTCAGTATAACGGGTTAATTCCCGGGAGGAAAGAGCTATTTCTCGTCTCCGAAGTGTTCATACCGGTCCTAACGGCCTCATATGCAACGGTACAGGAGCTCTTTCCTTGGGCGGTAAAGCGATCGTAGCGTGAGGCTGACACTCACCTTCACTTAGTACCGACGTTAAGACGTGACGTGATGTACGAGGGTTGGAACTTTAATAGTGGCAACTATTTATTTACAACCGATACAAAATAGATACATGTTTCGAAGTTTTACTGTCCTTCAATGTAGTCA
>JGI20166J26741_11477806_pt1 | contig 25827 bp, 17 predicted proteins | sample TergutCu122P5_FD_26741 | JGI IMG/M metagenome (IMG submission 26741)
TGCGCACCATCGTGTCATAGACCGCCACGTCGCCGTGCGGGTGATACTTACCGATGACTTCGCCGACCGTCCAGGCGCTCTTCTTGAAGGGCTTCGTGGCGGTCAGTCCGCTCTCGTTCATCGCGAAGAGGATGCGGCGGTGTACCGGCTTGAGGCCGTCGCGCACGTCCGGCAGGGCGCGCGCCACGATCGTGGACAACGCGTACTCCAGGAAGGACTGGCGCATCTCATGGTGGATCTCAATCGGCTCGATGTTGCCGGTGACTTCTTCGATCGTCAGATCTTTTTCGTTGTCAGCCATATATACAGCTACCCTTCCTGTCCGGCGTTGATGCCCTGAGCGCCCTTGTAGCTCCCCCAGACGCCCAGGGCATCAACCCCAGCTCACCCAGCCTCTAGATATCGAGGAAGCGCACGTCCTTGGCGTGCGTCTGGATGAAGTCCTTACGCGGCTCAACGTCGCCGCCCATCAGATCGCTTACGGCGTCCTCGGCGGCCATCGCGTCGGGGATCGTCACCTTCAGCAGCGTGCGCGTCGCCGGATCCATCGTCGTCTCCCAGAGCTGATCGGGGTTCATTTCGCCAAGGCCCTTGTAGCGCTGGATGTTGTACTTCGTGCCTTCCGGCAGCGCCTTAAGCAGCTTTTGCAGCTGCGCGTCGGAGTAGGCGTAGTCCGACTTGCGCCCCACCGCCAGCTTATAAAGCGGCGGCTGCGCGATGTAGATGTAGCCCTGCTCGATCGCCTCGCGCATGAAGCGGTAGAAGAAGGTGAGTATCAGGATGCGGATGTGCGCGCCGTCAACGTCGGCGTCGGTCATGATGATGCACTTGTGGTAGCGCGCTTTGGTGATGTCGTAGTCCTCGCCCACGCCGGTGCCCATGGCCGTGATCATCGCCTGGATCTCTTCGGAGGAAAGCGCCCGGGTCAGTCCCGCGCGCTCGACGTTTAAGATCTTGCCGCGCAGAGGCAGAATCGCCTGGAAGCTGCGGTCACGCGCCTGCTTGGCGCTGCCGCCGGCCGAGTCGCCCTCGACGAGGTAGATCTCGGAGAGCGCGGCGTCGGTGATCGAGCAATCCGCAAGCTTGCCCGGCAGCGCCGAGCTCTCCAGCAGCCCCTTGCGCCGCGTGGCCTCGCGGGCCTTGCGCGCGGCGGCGCGGGCCTTGCTCGCCTGGGCGGCCTTGTTGACGATGGCGCGCGCAGGACGGGGGTTTTCCTCCAGATACTCCGCAAGGCCCTGCGTGACGACGTTCTGCACCAGACCGCGCATGAAGGTGTTGCCGAGCTTGGTCTTGGTCTGGCCTTCGAACTGCGGGTCGGTCAGCTTCACGGAAAGCACGGCGCAGAGCCCCTCGCGGATGTCGTCGCCGGTCAGGTTCTCGTCCTTTTCTTTCAGAATGTTCTGGCGCCGCGCGTAGTCGTTGATCGTGCGGGTAAGCGCATTCTTGAAGCCCTCGAGATGCGTGCCGCCTTCGGTCGTGTTGATGTTGTTGGCGAAGGCCAGCGTCGAGTCGCTGTAGCTCTGATTCCACTGAAGCGCGACCTCGACCGAAGCGCCCTCCCCTGCGCCTTCCAGATAGATGATCTTACTGTTAACCGTCTCACGGTTGCGATTGAGGTATTTGACGAAGTCCTTGATGCCGTCGGCATACTTGTACTCGACGATGCGGGGCTCAAGCTCGCGCTCGTCGCGCAGGGTGAGCTTCAGGTTCTTGTTGAGGAAGGCTGTCTCGCGCAGATGCGTGGAGAGCGTGTCGAAGTCGAAGCGTGTCGTCTCAAAGATCTCCGGATCGGGCCAGAAGGTGATCGTCGTGCCCGTCGCCTTGCTTTTGCCCGTCGCCGTAACCTGAGTGACAGGCTTGCCGTACTCGTAGCTCTGCGTCCAGACCTGCCCGTCGCGCTTGACCTCGGCGTCAAGACGCGTCGAGAGCGCGTTGACCACGCTGACGCCCACGCCATGCAGGCCGCCCGAAACCTTGTAACCCTCGCCGCCGAACTTGCCGCCGGCGTGCAGTATCGTGAGCGCGACCTCGATGGTCGGTTTCTTCATCTTGGGGTGCTTGTCGACCGGAATACCACGCCCGTTGTCGACGCAGCGCAAACCCCCGTCCGCAAGTATCGTGACTTCGACATTAGTAGCAAATCCAGCGAGCGCCTCGTCAACGGAGTTGTCGACGACCTCATACACAAGATGGTGCAGCCCCATCGGCCCCGTGCTGCCGATATACATCCCCGGCCGCTTGCGCACGGCCTCAAGACCCTCAAGCACCTGAATATCTTTACCGGTATAATGCGACGCTTCTTTTGCCACAGAGCACTCTCTTTCCAAGGGTTTCATATGCGAGTTGATCCAACGAACCTACTACATCTGGTAGGGACTCTCTATTTTACCACAGTAGCTGGTGTTTTTCTGTATCTGAGAGGTAACGTTATCGCCTCTGAGCGGAGTTTCAGGAGGATTCACCCCCCGCACAGCCGGAAACAGCTCCGCACGGCGTCAGCGCGGGTCAGAAGTGTGGGAGAAGTGGCCGATTGTGCGGCTACGTTTACCTGCCACGCCGGCGGTGATGGTCGAGACGATAGCTGATGCTGGTTACCACCTTGCCGCCCAGTTCGCGTTCCAGGCCGGCGCAGTATTCGCTGGAAAAGAGCGGAAGCTGCTGAGCATAGAGGTTCGAGTCCAGCCAGACGATGAGTTCGGTGCCGCGCAGGAAGAGATTCTTCGTGTGTGCTGAAGCGCTCGGGCCCACCACGGTCTCCCAGGCCTTGCGCAGACGCTCGATCTGGCCGAGTCGCTCGCCTGTGGGGTCGATGTGTCCGCGCAGTTGCTCGAGACTCAGATCAAAGGCAAGCAGCTTGCCGCGTCGGTGACGCGGAGTGTCGCGCGCATCCTGGTATGCAAAGTCGTCCGGCTCGTAGTTGGGCGGCAAAGCCTGGGTGGCGGCCAGCTCCTCATCCTCGCGGAACTCTTCGATGTCGTCGTAAGCGTTCAACAGACACAACCTGTCTCTGAGATCTTCGTGACGTCTATCAGCGTCGCGCGCTCCAACAGCTCCGGGCGGAAGTAGTCGACATTGGCCGTCGTGATGACCGTCTGCGCCACCGTGCCGACGTAGTCGGTCAGCGCAGCACGGCGGCGCTCGTCAAGCTCGCTCATGACGTCGTCGAGTAAGAGCAGCGGCCGCGTACCGGTGAGCGCCGTGATAACGCTGATCTCGGCGATCTTCCAGGCGAGCGCGATAGAGCGCTGTTGTCCCTGCGAGGCGAAGCTGCGGGCGGTCTGTCCCCCCAGAGTAAACACCAGGTCATCGTGGTGGGGGCCGACGGTTGTGGTGCGCCGCGCTCGCTCGCTGTCCGCGTCGGCCTGGAGCGCCTGATGGAATGCCGTCGGGCTCAGGTCGTTCTCGTCTGCCCAGCTGGCCGCGTACGCGACTTCAAGCGCACAGTCAGGGTCGATGCCCTGATAGGCCGCGATCAGCGCGGGGCGCAGCTGTTCGAACAGCGCGAGGCGCCGCTGCACCAGGGCCACGCCAACCTCGACCAGACGCTCAGTCCAGGCTTCAAAAACCGGACCGGTCCAGAGCTCTTCTTTCAGCAGACGGTTGCGTTGCTGGACAATCTTTTTGTACTCACGGCGCAGGCGCAGATAGCCGCTGGAGATCTGCGCCCCCAGATCGTCAAGTTCGTCACGGCGCTGCGTTGCGCTCTCGCGCACCAGACGCAGGTCGGCGGGGGTAAACAGGACGCAGGGTAGTATGCCGCTTAAGGCCGCGCTGCTGCGCAGCGGTTTGCCGTTCACCTGATAGCGACGGCGTCCTTCTTCAACACACAGCGAAACGTTGCGCTGTCTGCCCTGGTCTTGAGCGTTCAGCGTCGCCTGCGCACAATCTTCTCCCCACCGCACCAGATCGCGCCAGTTGACAGTGCGAAACGAATAACCTTGGGTGAGTAACTGCAGGGCTTCAATGCTGTTGGTTTTACCACTGGCGTTTGGTCCCGTGATGATCGTGAGCGCAGGGTCAAACAGAAGCTCAGCCTTCCGATAACTGCGAAACTGTTGTAATTCGAGACTCCTAACCAGAAACGACACAGCCAACCTGTTTTCAGATCTGCGCGCGCTGGATCAGTTGATACGCATCGGCATTACCAGATAGAGGAAGTCCTCTTCTGGCGCGCGGATGATTCCCGGCTTCATCGAATCCTGGATCTCGATAGTGATAAATTCGCTTTCAATTACGGAAAGCCCATCCAGAAGGAAACTATAATTGATGGCAATCTCCTGATCGCTTCCTTCGGCTTTAATCATCACGTGCTCGGTAGCTGATCCTAGGTCAAGTGACTGTGAGGTTAGAGTAAGATCCTGTTCTTCAACCACAATACTGAACTTGATGGCCGCATTTGTTACCGCAAGTAGTGAAACGCGTTTAACCGCGTCAAAGAGTTCAGTCTGGGCAACGGTTGCCTGTACTAACCACTCCTTAGGAAGCAACTGCATAAAATTCGGATAATTTCCCTCGATCTTGCGAGTCACAAACTGAGTTTGTCCAAAGCTAAACAGTATTTGATTTTGCGAAAGCGAGAGTGTGACAGAACCGTCACCGATCATCTTGACAACTTCCTCAAAAGCTTGTCCTGGTATTAGCGCGGTAAAGGGTTGTTCGAGGGTTTGTTTAAGTTTTTTGGTTACCATGGCGAGCCGATAGATATCGGTGGCAACCATCTTGATCTCGTCTTCTTCAGCTGTCAGGTAGATACCAGTCAGTACCGCGCGAGTCTCATCCTTACTGACAGCCCGACCTACTTTTCTCACCATTGCTTTTATTAAGTCGGCTGGAAGTGTAATCTGCTGATTTTCAGATACCTCCGGGAAGCGGATAAAATCATCAGGGTTTATAGTACGGATTATAAAGTGAGACTGCTGTGCGGTGATAGTTAGCTGCTCTCCCTCAAGAGTAAGATTTACCGCACTTTCAGGTAAGGAACGTATAATATCGGCAAATATCTTTCCGGGAACTGCAACGGTGCCAGGATCAGTGATAAGACCTTCCACCTGAGTTTTGATTGAAGTTTCCAAATCTGAAGCAAAAAAGGTAATTACCCCTTCCTTACAAGATATAAGTATTCCTGAAAGCGAAGGTACCGATGAGCGTGATGCTGTGGCGTGGATAACGCGGGCTAGTGCGGCGCTGAGTTCTGATTTGGTGATACTGATCTGCATGACAACCTCTTTACTTTTATATAAAACCAATAATCATCATAATAAGCCCTGTGGAAAAGAGGATAACATCCTTTTACCCAGCGTAACAACGGTGTGCGTCTACGGAAAACCCTGTTGATAAGCCTGGTGTTTTATCCCCACTTTCAACCGGTGGAAAAAAATCAGCCGTCATCGGCACTTCTTTTCCTCTGATAGAACTGATTATAAACATATCATACACAGCTTTTAAACAGGGGGCTGAAGGCGTAAGCCTCCTAGTTTTTTACCTTCAGCGCGCTGGTAAGTTGTTGAACCTGTTGGTAGACATCAGTTTCACAACTCATTTCCTTTTTAATTTTGTTCACTGCATGCATGACTGTTGTGTGATCTTTACCTCCAAAAGCGCGTCCTATCTGCGGGAAGGAGGAATCGGTTAGTTCCTGGCAGAGATACATCGCGATATGTCGGGGAAATACGATCTCATGCTTACGTTTACTTCCGATAAGATCAACATGGTTGATTGAATAATAGCGGCATACCTCAGTTTGAATCTGAGCGATCGTAATTGGTTTAACGATCTTTTTCCCAAATAGCTCTTTTGCGACTAACTCGGCCAGTTCTTTATTGACATATTCCTTATGTGTCAGCTCCGCGAAAGCGATAATACGAGTCAGTGCTCCCTCCATCTCACGGATGTTTCCGGTGGCACGCTCAGCGATGTAGCTGATGGCCTCAGTGTTGAAGGGTAACTTCTCGGATTCAAGGAATTTTGTAATAATGGCATAGCGTGTCTCGTACTGCGGAGGCTGGATGTCGACCTGTAGACCGCTGCCGAAACGGCTGGTATAGCGCTCGTCCATCTTTAGCTCCAGTGGAGAGCGATCCGCAGCTATGACGATCTGTTTTCCCCGCCCTTTAAGGAAATCGATCGTAAAGTAGAGCTGCTCGATCGTAGCGACTTTTCCTTCAAGGAATTGAATGTCATCGATCAGCAGAATATCAGTCGTGCGGTAGTGATTGCGAAACGCTTCGGTATCCAGGGTGCGCGCTACGCCGGTCGAGGCGTTGACATACTGGTTGGTGAACTCCTCTGAAGTGGTGTAGATAACCTTTTTTTCCGGGTAGACCTCTTTGACATAAGAGCCGATCGCCTGGAGCAGGTGGGTTTTCCCCAGACCGGACAATCCCCAGATAAACAGCGGATTGAATCCGGACTTGAGAGCGGGCGCTTCCGCAACCGCCAGCGCCGCGTTTCGTGCGAAGGCGTTCTGGTCGCCGACAACAAATGAGTCAAAGGTGAATTTCGGGTCGAAGTTTGACTTGTCGGAGGAGTCCACAATCGGGCGGTCTTTTGGGATGAGGTCGTTGATATTTTTGAGGCCCTCTTTTCGGGGGCGTAGAGTGTTTTCTGCCAGGGCTTCATCGGTCACAATGGTGACTTTGACCGGATGCTTAACCAGCGAGCCCAAGACCTCAACAATGATATCTTTACAGGTTGCTTCGACAAAGCCGCGGCTGAAGTCATCGGCGATTCCCAGGAGTATGTGATCAGAATCGGAGGCTGGCAGAGGAGTCATGCACAGGATAAGACCCCGGTAACGTGAGGCCGGAACCCGCGTCTCCAGGATGTTCAGCGCATCCGACCACAACGAGTCGATCGACTCGCGTGAAGAAGAAGGAAGAGAGGCGCAGGACGGATCTGCGACGGTTGGTTTTTTTGTATCCTGAGCGGCTCCCCCGATCCGCTGATGTTGTTTGTGCGCTTGTATCATACTATCCCTGTCAGTCCTCAGCGCGTGGTGCGCGTTTTGTTATAAATATCAGTTTCTCCTCTGCCCAGAATCTAAGAAACAATAAGAGTGCGGATTCTTATCTTATCACCTGCGCATGGTCGCAACTATCCTGTTTTACATCTTTTCCATCCGGATTTTCCTGTAACCCTTTATTTTGAGAGTTTTCCCCAGTTTTCCTCTTAGTTTTCTGCCGGGGAAAGAACGTCCGTTTCGACTACAGGCCCCTGACCTGCGGTTTTGTTAGCACGCACGCCTGTTCGCAGCAGGTAGATAGGGTAGGTAAAGTTATCAACAGGGATGGGAAAACGGTTGATAACTCCAATTTTTCAAACCCTCAAGTACTATACTTGCAGCGTAGCGCCGGCGTGTCCATCGGTTGTTCATCCCAAAACAGGAGACGTATTCCGGATATTCGGTTTTCAAGCCACAAAAATGCTCATTCAAAATATGTGCGGTTAAAAAATTCTAACGTATTACTGCCGGTGGCGGGAGAGCTAAAAGGGGGTTATCCACAGTCTGGAAAGGGGCTGAGAGAAGGCGAACGAGAGTTATCCACTGTTTCCACAAATCTATTCCTGTGCCGGGGGTGCTTGTTTGTCACAAAAGGGGTGTCTGGGTGAAACTCTGTAGGGGACGTCGACCCGACGCCCCGTGGGTATGGGGTGAGGGTACGGAGCGGTACGGGCGGATCGGAAATTTGACTTTGGGGGAGGTAGAACTTACAATGGATAGCCCTGTGTTGTATCGAAGAGCTGAGGCTCTGTATTGTGTTGGGAGGCATGATGAAACGGACATATCAACCTAATAATCGCCATCGTGCTAAGACGCACGGCTTTCGCGCGCGTATGTCGACCCGTGCTGGTCGCGCCGTTCTGGCTGCCCGCCGTCGTAAGGGCCGTCGCGTTCTGTGTGCCTGAGTATGTCCTGATGCGGTGGTCCTGTGGCTTTGCGCAAAGTCCTCACCATCGCATCGTCTGAGGCGATAGGCGCCGTTTTCAAAAAGGGTCGCAAACAGAGCGGTGACCTGCTCTCTCTCTACTATCTTTCCCGCAACGTAGCTGAAACTTCAACAGCCCCTGAGGGTCGCGTCGCGTTTATCGCGGGCAAGCGGCTTGGCGGAGCCGTCTGGCGCAATCGCGTGAAACGGGTGCTGCGCGCGGCCCTGGCTCAGGCGGGCGGGCCGCGGGCCGGCTACGACCTCCTTCTTGTCGCAAACGCTCACACGGCCGCAAGTTCCTCGTACGATGTTGCGCAGGAACTGGCTATCCTTTTCAGAAGAGCTCGTATATAATGGCTAACACGGAAATGAAACGAGGCCTGCGTAAGACGCTGGAGCGGCTGCCCCGCCTCGTGCCGATTTTCCTGATACGAGGGTATCAGCAGGTGATCTCTCCCCTCCTTCCCCGATCCTGCAGATTTGTGCCGACGTGCTCTGCGTATGCGATAGAAGCACTACAGCGCTATGGTGTAATAAAGGGCGGATGGCTGGCAATCAAACGTATTTTGCGCTGCCATCCTTGGCATCCCGGAGGCTATGACCCGGTGCCATAAGCTACTTCGGGGGCCTGGCTGCAGGCGAGAGCCTGAGTGAGGAGACATAATGCAAATATTGTGGGCTAGTATTCTCGAGGGCCTCTTCTGGGTGTTGAAGCAATTCTACAGCTTCACAAGGGACTGGGGTCTTGCTATCGTCCTGATGACGATTGTGTTCCGAATCCTGGTATGGCCGCTGATGACCAAACAGGTGAAGAGCACGGTCGGTATGCAGAAACTCCAGCCTCTGATGAAAGAGATCCAGGAAAAGTACGCTGACGATAAGCAGAAGCAGAGCGAAGAGCTGATGAAGCTCTACAAAGAGCAAGAGGTCAGCCCCTTTTCCGGCTGTCTGCCCATGCTCTTGCAAATGCCGCTTCTGTTTGCTTTCTATGGCATGTTGAGCATTGCGCACATGAATAAAGCGGGTAAGCTGGTGGGTGGAGGTCCGCTCTATCGTTTTCTTGAGGGGGCCGCGGCTCCCTTCCTGAAGTTCATTCACTTGCCAGGCGCTACGATGCAGGCGGCGGGCGGCAAGTTACTCAGGGCGGCGCCGGGCTTTCTGCCGGACATTATGACGACGCCCGACATGGTGCTGAAGGCTCATGGGGGTTGGGACAATATCATGGGTGCGATTCCTTCGCTGTGGCCCTATGTTCTGATATTGCTTCTGTTTGCGGCAGGAAGCTTGATTCCAATGCTGATGATGCCGGGTGGCGGCAACCAGCAAAAGAGCATGGGTGTTCTTATGTCGGGCGTCATGTTGTACATCGGCTTTATCATTCCGGCGGGTGCGCTGCTCTACTACGTGGTGTCGACGTTCTTCGCCGTTGGCCAGCAGGCTTTGATCCAGAAGCAGATGAAGCTGGCTGAAGAACAAAAAGTTGCAGAGATCATCGTGGCTGAGGACCAGAGCCCGAAGAAGAGCAAGAAGGGCGCGAGCAAGCAAGCGCAGTTGCCAGGCGCAGACACTGATACGAAGCTATCTGCTGGTACCGGCAAGACCTCCAACAAAAGCAAGAACACGAACAAGGCTAAGGGCAATAAGGGCACCGGAGCTACGTCCGGTTCAAAAAAATAAGGAGCTATGTGATGGAGAAAGAGTATACTGCTACAGCAGAAACCGTCGAGGCTGCGCTTGACGAGGCGCTTGAAAACCTTGGCGTTCAACAGGACGCTGTCGCCTACGAGGTAGTAGAAGCGCCCTCGAAGTCGTTCTTTTCTGGGAGCAAACCGGCGGTTGTCAAGGTGACGGTGCGTGAAGATTATCTCCGCGAGCTCCAATCAGAGAAGGATCTTGATGATGATTCGGAAGGCTTCGAGGAGGCCGAGAGCGATAACACGCTTCAGCGCGACTATGAGGATCTGAGCGAGGATGAGGTTGACACCATCGCTGACGAAGCGACTAAAGTCCTGAAAGAGATAATCAGCTTTTTCGATATTGATGGAGTTGCGGTCGATGAGTATGAAGGGGACGGCGGCGAAATCATTTTTGATGTCACTGGTGAAAAGAATCTGGCGCTTTTGATCGGTCGCCATGGGCGTACGATCGACGCCTTGCAGGTGCTCATGTCGTCGATTACGACTAAGCGCTGCGGGATCCACTATCCGTTGGCGGTCGATGTTGAAGGGTATCGGCACCGGCGTAAACAAAAGATCACGGAGATCACCTGTCGTGCCGCGGATCGCTGCGCGCGGACTCACCGACCAGTGTCGCTGAAGCCGATGACGCCGTATGAGCGCCGTATTGTGCACATGGCGATTCGAGATATGCCTGAGGTGGCGTCGGAGAGCGAGGGGACGGGAGCCTATCGGCACGTCGTGATTGTTCCTGCATAGTGGGTGGGGCTGTTGCCAAAACTGCTTGGGGCGGGGGGATTTGGCAGAGAGTTTTGGGTATACAGTGTTTTGGAAGGGCGCGTGAAAATGCGCCCTTCTTTTATGGGCTGTTGGGAGAAAAAGGGTCCCTGATTTCTCTTCAGGGTTGGGTTAGGCGCGGGTTGCTTGTTATAATGTTTCACGTGAAACATTGTGGGGTGTGGCCGGATGTTTCACGTGAAACATTATGATTGAGTTTTTGAAGACATATGGGATTGTGGTTAGTGCTGAGCAAGCGGGGGTGCTTGAGGAGCATCTGCGGTTTGTGCTGGAAAAGAACCGGAGTATTAATCTTACACGTATTACTGAGCATGAGAGTGCGCTTGTGCTGCATGTGTTGGATTCTTTGTTGGTGTTGCCGGAGGTGTTAAGCGCGCCTGTGGGGAAGTTGCTGGATATGGGATCGGGGGCGGGGTACCCAGGGCTTCCTTTGGCGGTGATGTCGCAGCGGCAGACGACGCTGCTTGATGCGCGTGAGAAGAAGGTGCTGGTTCTTCAGGAGTTTCTTTCTCAGCGTGCGGGGCTTTCATGTTGCAGGGCTGTGGCCGGGCGTGCGGAAGAGTTTGCCGGTGAGCATCGTGAGGAATATGCGGTGGTGACGGCGCGTGCGCTCACGGCGCTTCCCTCGCTGCTTGAGTTGGCGTCGCCCCTCTTGCAGGCTGGCGGATGGCTTATCGCGCTAAAGGGGGCGTTGCAAGCTGATGAGAAGGCGCGGGCGGATCAGTTGCGCGCGGCTACCGGGTTGAGTTTACGAAGCCAGCGGGCGTATTCGTTACCAAGCGGAGAACACCGTGAGGTTGTTGTCTATGAGAAAATGAATTCAGCGCAGATTGAATTGCCTCGACGCGTGGGGCGGGCTCAACGCAAGCCTCTCGCGTAAATATCGGAAGGACGCTGCCAAATCACCTCGTGCCGGAGGTTTTTGGCACCGTGCGGGAAAGGAGCGGTTTTGGTCGAAACAGCAGAAAACCCTTCGGTTGGCGGGCAGGTATTCGCCATCGTTAATCAGAAAGGGGGTGTCGGGAAAAGCACGACAGCCGTTAATCTTACCGCGGCGTTGGGCCTCCTGGGGAAAAAGGTGCTGTTGATCGATCTTGATCCGCAGGGCAATGCAACCTCAGGTTTCAACCTTGTTAAGCACCGGGAGCGTTGTGTGTATAACGCGCTGGTGGAAGAGGTTCCCCTGGACGAGCTGGCCGAGCACATCGCTGACAGTTCGATCGATGTGGTGCCGGCGACTATTCAGTTGGCGGGTGCCGAAGTCGAGCTGGTTACCGCGCTCAGTCGCGAGACGCGCCTGAAAGGGCTCGTTGCTCCCCTTAGGAACAGCTATGACTATGTTCTCATCGACTGTGCGCCTTCGCTGGGGCTTTTGACTATCAATGCGCTGACGGCAGCTGATGGGTTGATCATTCCGGTGCAGTGTGAATATTATGCGCTGGAAGGACTTTCCAAGCTGCTTGACAGCGAGCGGCTCGTCAAAACCCATCTGAATCCCGACCTGGAAGTATTTGGCGTCGTAATGACCATGTACAACCCACGCACCAAGCTTGCCCAGCAGGTGGTGGATGAAACGCGTGAGTTTTTCGGCGATGTCGTGTTCGACACGATCATCCCCCGTACGGTTCGCCTGTCTGAGGCGCCGGGTTTTGGACAGACGATCTTTGAGTATGACCCCCAGGGGAAAGGCGCGCAGTCTTATCTTGCGCTTGCAAAGGAAGTGATTAATCGTGGCTAACAGCGGTCTTGGACGTGGTCTGGCAAGTCTTATCCCCAGTGCGTCGGCTGAATCAGGTGTGGGCGACGTGGGGCTCAACGAGCTGGCGATCAGTCTCATCGAACCGAATCCCGATCAACCGCGTACGGAGATCGATGAGGAAAGCATCGCTGAACTCAGCGCCTCCATTGCGCTTCACGGGCTGTTGCAGCCCTTGCTGGTGCGCCCGCATGGCGAGAGGTATGAGATCGTCGCGGGCGAACGTCGCTGGCGGGCTTCACGCTTGGCCGGACTCGAGAAAGTTCCCGTTCGCGTGGTCAATCTTGACGATACGGGCAGCCTGGAGGTTGCGCTTATCGAAAACCTGCAGCGCGAGGACCTCAACCCGCTTGAGGCTGCGTATGGTTATAAGCGGCTTCTGAATGAGTATGGTCTGACGCAGGAGAAACTTGCGGAACGTTTGTCAAAGTCGCGCGTCTCGATCACGAACGCCTTGCGTCTACTGGATCTGCCTGAGGAGGTGCAGGCCTTTCTCTATGAGGGCAGGCTTTCCGCGGGGCACGCGCGTGCTCTGCTGGCGCTTACCGATGATGACTTGCGCATCAAGCTGGCGGAGCGAGCCGTTGAGAATAACCTTTCTGTGCGCGACGTCGAAAGCATGGCGCGCCTGTCTTCAGGTGGTCTCCTGCCGCGTTCGCCCCGTCCGATCAGCCCGAAGTCCTTCAAGACGGTGGCCCGGCGCTTGCGCAAACTTCTGGGCACGAACGTCCGCGTGAAGCAGACCAAAGACAAGCGCAAGATCGAGATCGAATTTCAGGATGAAAATGATCTGGCGCGCATATATCTGCTCTTAACCAATGACGCGCGCAAACTCAGCTAATCTGACGATTATCACAGGGCCGGCGCAGGCTGGAAAGACACAGGTCTGCATAGAGACACTTGCGTGCAGCGCGCCGGCAGAGATCGTTCTGGTATGTGCGACAACCTACCTGGCGGACAGCCTCGGGCGGCGTCTGGCGCTCCAACGACGACGGGACGCTGCGGCGCAAGGAGCTACGCCGCAGCTAACTACGACGACTTTTCGCAAACTTACTGAAAAACTTTGGAGCCTTCACGGAGACGAGCGCGCGCTCATCGGGCAGGCTGCGCGTGAGGCCCTGATCGATGAGCTGCTGGCCAGGCTTTCGTCCCCTGATCAGGCGCCAAGTCTGTTCACAGCTGGTGGCAGACAGCTTCTGGTCGATCTTGTTCAGTCGCTGGCGTTGACAGACCAGGCAGGTCCTGCGACAGCGTTGCCGCGCGCGATCAAAAACCTGGGCTCGGCCTACCAGCAGCTGCTCCGGCAGCGTGGGTTGATCGAATCGGATTCGGCGCTGCTTGATCTGGCTCAACGTAGCATTTATCTCCCGGCGGCCTATAGCTTTCTGGGTTTCACTGATTTTCCGCTGGCTCAGGGCGCGTATGTCGGCATGCTTTCGACTCAGACTGAGGTGGTGCTGGCGGTAACCTGCGAACAACAGGGGGAGGCAAGCGAAGAGGGGCGCCGGTTTGCTGCGGATGAGGCGCTGCGATATCGACAGATGACCGGCAGGGACGCGCAGCGTCTTCAGGTGGCGACACGGCCGGATCATGAAGCTGCCGCCGAACTCTGCGCTTTGCGCGCGACCTTCCTGTGCGAGGGCGCCCCGGATACGAAAAAGCCCCGGTCGTCAGCGCTGGAGATCAGGTGTACTCAAGGGGAAGATGAGGAGATCCGGGCAGCGGTACAGGCAGCATTAGAGAACATAAATGCTAGTACACTACAGAGTAACATAGCAGTTCAACCCGTAACTGACGATGCGCCGGTTGCGCTCATCTTCCGCCATCTGGGTTTGAGGATTGGCCGTATAGCCCAGTTGCTTGATGTCTGCGGCGTTCCGGCAGCCTTTGATTTGAGGATCCCCTTTGTGCAGACGGGTTTGGGTGCTGCCCTGTTCGCGTTGCTGCGACTCCCGTATGCCGACGACGACCTGGCGCAGGTCGCCACAGGCTATCTGCTCTCGGCCTACAGCGGCACGGCGCAGATCCGTGCCGCCGACCTTGAACGCTTCCTGAGGGAGAAAAGCCCTGGCTACTCCGCACAGCTCTGCGACAAGCTGGGCGTCCCTGAACTGCGCCGTCTGAGGGCGCAGGGCTGGGCGGACCTGGCGACTGAGCTGCTGTTTCGCGGCGCGACTCTGGAGCGCAGCGACTATCTGCACCAGCTTGACTTCGCCGCGCACCAGGCCTTCCTGACGCGGCTGGCGGAGTTGCGGGAGTTGAGCAGAGACGATTCGTCCGCTCTTCTGGCGGGGCTCAGCACCGCGCGCGTCAACCTCACGCCGTCGCCAGGCAGTCGGCGCCTGCTGGTATCGGAAGTCTCCCGCGTGCGCGGGCGTCAGTTTCGCACGGTGATCCTGGCGGGCCTCGCACAGCAGGACTTCCGCGCGGCAATCGAGCCCTCGCTGGCCGAGCGTGCCGTCGCACAGATCACGGGGCGCGGCGAGCCCGACAAGCTGGTAGGGGAGCATCAGCTCTGGTACGATCTGCTCGGCTGCGCGCGCGAAAAGCTCATTCTCATCGCGCGCGACCGCGACGTCTCCGGGCAGGAACTGGCGCCATCGGGGCTGCTGGAAGAACTCTCCGCCCTGATTGGGCAACAGAGCGATCCCCCCGAACCCGGGCCGCAGCTCGCGCTCAGTTTGCAGGAGGTCGCTTTCCAACCGCGGCGTTCAGGCCGGGCAGCTCCGCCGCGAGGGCAGCTACGCGGCCTGGACTTCGCCGCGTACGCGCAGCCGCCCTTCGCGGTCACCACGCTGGAGCGCTACGCACGTTGTCCCTACGCCTGGTTTCTGAACAGTTTCGTGGCGCGCAGGCGCATTCAGGAGGACCGGGACGCGATCAACGAAGGCTTTGTGTTGCATGAGACGCTCAGGCGTTTCTACGTCGCTGCTCCCGCCCGTCTGGGCGCCGCTCATGTGCGTCGAGGCGCCCTGGATGAGGCGCACCGTCTCCTGGATCGCTGCTTCGACGAGGCCTGTCAGGACAAGCTTGACCTGGCGCCGGGGCAGTCACCAGCAGATCTCCCAGGTCCCACTCAGGTCTCCCTGGCTGCTCTGCGGCAGTCGCTACACAGCTTCCTGGAGAGCGAGATCGACTGGCTGCCGGGTTTTACGCCCTCGTATTTTGAGAAGCCCTTCGGAGCTGACCTTGAACCTGGCGCCGAATCCGGCCCGCTGGTCGGCGGCGTTCCGGTAACAGGCGTCATCGATCGCGTCGACGTCTGCGACGATCCCAGCTCTGGTCCGGAAGGCGGCGACGGCGCCAGCGGCGGGGCGCTTTTCGTCATCGACTACAAGCGCAGCACCATACAAAGCGGCGGGACCCTGCAGTCGCGTGTGGCAAACAAAGAGATACAGGCTGTATCTTACGGCCTGGTTGCCGAGCAGTTGTTCAAGCCGCTGCGCTATATCGGCTCCGCGTACCGCAGCATCAAGAATCCCGCTGATCGCAAGATCGAACACCGCAGGAGCGCCCGGCAGCGCTACAGCGAGCAACTGGGATTTCCCCCCGCCTGGAACAAGCCGCCGCAGGCCATCAGCGATGAACCCAAGGCGGACGCCGGCCCTAGCGACTACGCGCGCGGCATTGTCGGCATCGAGGCTCTGGTGGTCGCGGCGGCACGTGGTCTGACCTGCGGCGATGCGCCCATCACGCCGGCGCTCGACCGCAACGGCGACCCCAAAACCCCCTGCCCCTTCGCGCGCGACTGCCTCCACCTCGCCTGCCCCTTCTACCGACAGCGAGGCCGCGCATGACCGCCGCCGGTCCGCTCGCCAGCCGCCTCAAGGCCTCGCGCTTCTACGCGCCGCTCAACCCCGAGCAGCGCGCTGCCGCAGACGACGACCGTCAGCTGATCGTGGTCAGCGCCGGCGCCGGCACGGGCAAGACCCAGACGCTCGTGGCGCGCTACCTGCGTCTGCTCCTTGGGCGCGTCGACCATGAGGGTTTGCGGACGCCGCGGCCCTTCGACCACCTGCTCGCGATCACCTACACCAATGCCGCGGCCGCCGAAATGCGTCAGCGCATCGACCAGGCGCTGCGCGAACTGGGTTTGGTCAGCCTGGCGCGCCAGATGGACGGCGCCTGGATCTCGACCTTCCATGGCTTCTGCGAGCGCGTGCTGAAGCGCTTTGCCTTCGACCTGGGCGTTGATCCTGCCTTCACGGTGCTCGACGAGGACCGCAGCATGCTTCTACGCCGCCAGAGCTACGAGGAGGCTCTGGTTGGCTTCTACCGCGCCGACCCCGCCGCGCTGCTCCGCCTGCTGGATGCCTACAGCCCCTGGCAGCTGCGCCGCGACTGCTTCGCGCTTGCGGCGGAGTGCGCGAAAACCGGTCTTTGTATCGGCGACCTGCAGCCGGAATCCTTCGGGCCGGACTGCCCGTCCGCCTGTCCCGATCTGTCCCTGGCCCACAGCCTGCGGGACTTCGCCGCGGTCTGGCAGCGCCGCTACACAGCGCTCAAACAGCAGCAGGGAAGCTACGACTTCGCCGACCTCCTCCTGAAGTGCGACGAGGCCTTCCGAAGCGAGCGGATCCGCTCCCACTACCGCGCGCAGTTCGCGGAAGTGGTGCTGGACGAGGCGCAGGACACTAACGACCTGCAACTGTCGCTTCTTGAGCGGATCGCCCGGCGCCGCTTCATCGTGGGCGATTTCAAGCAGTCGATCTATCGCTTCCAGGGCGCCAATGTCGGCGTCTTCACGCACCTGGTCGAGAGCGCGCAGGACCCGGCCGACCCAACCAGTTGCGCGCTGGCGCTGACGCGCAACTACCGCTCGCGCGGCGAGATTCTTGAGGCGGTCAACGGCCTTTTTTCCACGTCGGCTCTCATGGGAGAGCAGCTTGAGTCGCTCGTCGTGGGCAGCGAGAGCCAGCGGGCCCCCGCAGAACCCGGCGCTCCGGCGCCCGTCCAGATCACAGGCATCGCCGGAAAGAGCGCAGCTGCAGGCGAGAAGGGCGCCCCGGAAGCTCCGGGCATCGCCGCCCTGGAACCGAAGCCCGACTACCACGCGCGCAACCGCCTGGTCGCGCGCCAGGAGGCCGCCTGGATCGCCGGCCGCGTCTCCGCGCTGATCGGGCGCTATCAGCCGGGCGACATCGTGGTTCTTGTTTCGAAGCGCCGCTTTGGGCGAGCGATCGCCCGGGCGCTGGCGGCCTGCGGCCTTCTGGCGCGCATTGTCGGCGGGGACGACTTCCTCACCCAGCCAGTCATCCGCGACGCGCGGGTCCTGCTTGCGGCCCTGCGCAATCCGGCCGACGACGCGGCCTTCGTGCAACTGCTGCTCTCAAGTCTGGGCCGGGTGAGCGACCAGGGCCTCTACGAGCTGGCGCGGGCCGCGCGGGCCGCGGACCGTACGCTTTGGGGGGCTGCGCAGGCCGCGCAGGCCGCGCAGGCCGCGCAGCCGTCGCAGTCAGAGCCGCTCGCCTTCAGTGATCCGGAAGACGCCGAGAACCTGCGCCAGGTCTGCGCGCTGCTGCAGGAAAGCTTCAGCTGTCTGGGCGCCGTCCCGCTCTCCGGGATCATCGCCCGGGCCTTCGACCAACGCGCGGCCCTGGACTACCTTGCGGACGCAAATGCGGATCCGGATCTGGACGCCGGCGCCGATACGGCCCAAAACCACGCGGATCTGCAGCACCTCTGCCGCATCGCCGACGAGGTCCAGGCAGGCGGCGGGAGCCTGATCGACCTGATTGTCTGGCTGGACGAGAAGGAGTCGACGGGCGCCAACGTGGAGGCGCCGCCGGCGACGACCGACGCCGCTGGCGTGCTGCGCATCATGACCATCCATGCGGCCAAGGGCCTGCAGTTTCCGGTGGTGGCGGTGGCCAGCGCGCAGGACATCGCTACGCCGCAGACGCCGGCGGAAGGCGTCTTCGTACTCAGCGACGAGAGCGGCTCGCGCCTGGGCCTGAAATATAAGACCACAGGGCCGGACGGAAAAGAGCATACGTACTGCACGCCGTCAGCGGAGCGCGCCGTCGCGCAGGGCAAGGAGGCCGAGGCCTTCGAGAAGGTTCGCCAGCTCTACGTGGCCTGCACCCGGGCCGAGCAGGTGCTGCTGCTCAGCTACCGCAGCGCCGGCGACAAGGGCGTGACCGCCCAGCTGGCCCAGGCAGTCAGGGAGGCGGAAGAGCGATGATGTCTGACGATCTTATCCAGATCTCCTACAGCGACATCGCGGCCTTTCATGTCTGTTCGCGCCGCTATTACCATGAGAAGCGTCTGCGCATGGGGACCCTGCCGGACGCCCGCACGACGGCAGAGAAGCGCGGCACGCTCATGCACACGCTTCTGGAAGGCGCCAGCGACGGTCGCGTCGACGCCACCGGCGCCACCGCTCTCTTTGCGCGCGCGCAGCTGAACGACTCGCACGAACAAGAGGCCCTGCTGCGCGCTACGCGGCGGGTGCTCGACTCGCCGGCCTATGCCGAGGTCACCGCCGGGCGCAACCTGCGCCGCGAGCGTCAGTTCTACCTGGCGCTGCAAAACCCCGCGCGCGACAAGGAGTGCGCTTCTCGCTTCCTCAAGGGCTATATCGACATTCAGAGCACGCGAGACGACGGCAGTCTGTTGATTCTGGACTACAAATCCGGTACGCGAGCGGACGCGACTGCCGCCGACTACGAGGACCAGGCCCGCTGCTACGCGCTGGTCGGCCTGGCCGACGGTCATCCAGCCGTCGAGGTTCGCTTCATCCGCCCGGAAGTGAGCGTCAGTGCGCAGGACGACGCTCCCCAGCTCTTCACCTGGGGCCCTTATACCCAGGACGACTATGCCGACATCGAGGCGACGCTGTTCGCCACCATCGACGCCATGGAGCAGGCTGGCGCGGACTCGCCCGCCACCCCCAGCCTCTTCGCCTGTCGCAGCTGCCCCGTCCCTCAGTCAGCCTGTTCGCGCAAGAAGCCGCCCGAAGAACAAGGCGACAAAAGGTGACAACCAGTCCGCCTGCTTCCGCCTGCTGGGGCGCAGATCAGGCGGAGCCGGCGAGCTGGCCGCAGGCGGCGGCGATGTCTTCGCCGCGGCTTCTGCGGACGCTGGTCTCAATGCCGGCGGCGCGCAGGAACTCGGCCGCCTCGCGGGTGCGGGCGGAGGGCGACAAGGAGCCTGACCCCTTGGTCCCGGTGTCGTTGTAGGGCAGGAGGTTGACATGGGCCTGCGTCGCACGGGCGAAGTTGGCGAGCGCGTCCAGGTCGCTCTCATGGTCGTTGACGTCACGGAGCAGCACATACTCAAGGCTGACGCGGCGTCCGCTGCGCGCGCGGTAATCGATCAGCGCCTCGCGCAGCGCCGTCAGGGGCTGGCCGCGCAGGCCGGGCATCAGGCGGTCGCGTAGTTCTTGGGTAGCGGCGTGCAGGGAGACGGCCAGGCGGAACTGCTCGGGCTCGGCTGCCAGGCGGGCGATGCCGGCGATCAGGCCGCTGGTTGAAACGGTGAGATGGCGCGCCCCGATATTGAAGGCTTCCGGGCTGTTGAGCAGGCGCAGCGCGCCGAGGGTCGCGTCGTAGTTGGCGAAGGGCTCGCCCTGGCCCATGACGACGACGTTTGTGACGACACGGCTGAAGTCCTCGCTGACGACGCGGACCTGCTCGGCGATCTCGCCGGCTCCCAGGCTGCGCGTCAGACCCGCCCGGCCCGTGGCGCAGAACACGCAGCCCAGCGCGCAGCCCGCCTGGCTGGAGACGCAGACGGTCAGGCGCTGGTCAGCGCTCCCGCTGCTCCCGCCGCCGGTGCCGGGAATGGCGACCGTCTCGACGGCAACGCCGTCGGCCAGGCGCAGCAGGTACTTGCGCGTAGCGTCGCGCGATACCCTGCGCTCGGCCGCGGCTGCGCGCCGCAGGGGGAGCTCCGTGGCAAGGCGCTCGCGCAGCGACGCCGGCAGGTCGGTCATTGCCGCGTAGTCGGCGGCGTCGCGCTGCCAGACCCACGCGCTGATCTGACGAGCGCGCCAGGAGGGCTGATCCCAAGCCGCCATGAGCAGTCGCAGCCCCTCAAGATCGTATGAGAGAAAATCTTGCATGGTATCTATAGTAACAGTGCAGGATTGAAGCCCCGTGATACCGATGCCTAAGACGAAGTTGTTCCGCATCGTGCGGCCTATTAAAAAATTGTAATACTTGGTAGATAATCCTTTGAATTTCACTTGTGAAAATTTTGTGAAAATGCTATGGTAGCTTCATAGCGATACATGAGATAAAGATGTGGAGTAACAACAGCTATTCATGAGGAGGAGCCATGAACAGTTATCGCGGTAGTCATTTCTGGTCAATCAAACAAAAGTTTGTTGCACTTACGTTGGCTCTTGTTCTCGTGGGGGGGGGGTTCCGGTCAATGCTGTTGCAACGAATAACTCTCAGCTAAGACCTGTGCCAGATATTTCGACTACATCAGCGACAGATACCGCCGCGCCTTCAAGTACGGTGCTCGACAAACCAAGCGGTCCTTCGCTTTCCTCAAATGAGGCAACCTACGCGCCTCCTGTCGAAAGTCTCAGCGAAGCAGAAAAGGTCGATACCACTATCCCCAAACACGATAAAAAAGCTACCCGGGAAAAAGAGCTTCCCGAAAAACGCACAGAGAATACGAAGATCTACAAACTTTCCGATGGCTACTATGAGGCAGAAACGAGCGAGGCGCCGCTGCACTACAAAAACAAGAAAGGCGCCTGGGTCGACATTGCCACCGACCTTGTTCCCGGATCGATAGAGACAAGCTCTTATGGCACACTGTCAACTCTTTCCACTGAAAACGAGATAGCGTTCTCAGCCTTTGGAGAAGAGGGGGCAGCCTCTGTTACCGATAACGAAGGCAAGTGGAAAGTAAGTCTTAACTACGCGCAGAGCCAACCAAAGAAAGCGCTCAAGATAGGAAACAGCGCCTACTACCCTGAAGTAGCCGAGGGAGTCGATCTCGAATATGACGCCATGTGGTACGGCCTTAAAGAGACACTCGTTCTTACCAAGCCCACGAAGGATACTGCCTTTGACTTCCGCATGACCTTTGAAGGACTTGAGCTGAGACGCGATCTGGCAACTTCAGATTATCAGCTTACAGATCCTGCGACAGGACAAGCCGTACTTGATATCGGACGCCTGAGCGTAACGGACAGCGCCTGGAATGACAAACTGGGCGAGTTTGGCACTTGTAAGGATGCCCACTGGGAAGTCGTTGAAAGCGGAGAGGGCTGGGCGACGATCCGTGCAAACGTAGACAAGCAATGGATTAAAGACAAAGAACGCGTCTGGCCTGTTAGAATCGATCCGACCCTCTATATTAATAAGAACACTACAGTCCCGGAGAAGGTAACGGCGTGCAGTGTAGACACCTATGTTTCATCAGCGTTTCCCAGCACTTCTCATTCCGGTACCACAGAGATGAGGATTGGTAACATTCCAGCGGAAGGCACGGGGTACTGCCGCGGTCTTACCAACTTCGCTCTGCCAGACTTAAGCGGCATGCGTATCGACTCGGTCAAACTCACAGTCCAGCAGTTCCATCAATGGTACGCAGACGGAACGGCAACAGACACCTATGTAGCTACGCTTAAAGGCTCTGTGCCGGCTGCCAGCACGCTTTGGAGTAATATGCCTCCGCTTAATGCGAGAATTGGAACAGCAACTACCACGAAACGCGCCCAGACTGTTCTTTTTGACATCACTGCTGGCATGCGCCCGTATCTGCGGCGCGAGTCAACCTTTTATGGTCTTGGCTACTATCAAGCTGAAGATGGCACGCAGAATACGACTCACTGGCGAAAATACTATACGATCTATGCAGGTGCCGGTGGAGTTATGGACGCCGTCTACTATCCTGACTACAAACCAGTAACCGGCCTGAGCTATACCACCAAGGCCTCTACTGACTGGTTCAAAGAAGTCGATCTTGACGGAGATGGAACGGCAGACAACGTCAATGACCGTCCTGAGCAGGGACGAGGCTCGGTCAATCTGACCTGGAATGCTGACGCTCAGGCAAAGGGATATCTCATCTACGCCTATGATGGAAACGCCTATAACGTCGTAGGAAATGCGGTAGGGAAAAACAACACGTCCTGGTCCAGCGAAGGCGGGGGAATATTTCCCCGGGGAAACGATATCAAAGGATATAACGGTACTTTCGCGGGAAACTCCTATATCAGTGCCTCTACTCCCTGCGATGAGTCCTTTATTGCCAAAACGCCTCTGAGCATGCCCGCGGGATCTGGTACAACTCTTACCGGAGCTGGCGCAATCGCCTTTGATGGCGATGACATGTATGTGAAGAAGTGGTCTACCTATCCTGGTCCTGACCAATGGGTACAGTTCAAAAAGACCGCTATGACCGGCGGGGCCACGAGCGTCCCTATCTACGGCGCAGGTCAAAAGATCAAGACCGCAGTTCCTGGCACCACTTCTCTTTCGGGCTTTACCTTAAACGGAGTGCTCTATGACGGCTGCGCCACGCGCGTCAGTGGAGGAAGCGCTGATATCTCCGGTTTTGTTCTTTCAACGATCATGGACAACGCAACTCAAGTAACCCTCAAGCTTTCAGCCCCGCCGCTTATCTATAACACCGGCGCTGATGCGACCGCAGCCACAAGCGCACTGTTGCTTGCAAGCGACGGCTCGCGCATCTATTCAGCGGGAAAGACCGCAACTGGATTTAAGGTACGCATCTATGATGAATTTGGCACGTTTATCGCAGATAAGACCTATACGCTTGAAGGACAGGCAGCCTACGCCTACTTTGACAGTTTTACGGTGGCAGGCGATAACCTCTATTTCTACGAGTGGACCAATACCACCAAGGCGCGTATGACCAAGGCCTCGATATCGCGGACCGTGATAGTCAATCAGTGGTATATCGAGTCACAGGTCACCAATCAAAGCCTTTCTGTGGTCTATGACAGGAAGCTTAACCGTTTTGTCATGGGCCAGGTGCAGTCAGGCGCCAACATCTACTCCTACAGCGGTCTGGGAGAAGATCTCCAAGACGATCCACGGACGCTTTACCGGGGGACGAACGGGTCGACCTATGACAACAATACCAACTATTGGTTCAGGGTTGCGACTTACACGGACTATGAGTCGATGCTTCTTGGCAACACTCCGTATGTGACCCCGACACTGGAAAACCGCACGGTACGCGTCTCAGACGCCTCTCAGCGCGAGTACCGCCAAATCGCAGATATCGCAGGAGAGTCCGTCGAAGGGGCTCTGTCTGTCCCGCAAACACGGATACGGACAGAGGATCTGCGTATCGCCGCAACAGGGCCTGCGGCAAGAATAGGAAGAACGTATCTCTCCGATATGTCTTATACCAGCGCCTATCTTCCTAAGGGCTGGATGTTTAGCTTTGAAGAAAACGCGCTGCAAAGCGGCACGAACGTTATCTATACTGACTCATCTGGCATCTCGTATACCTTCATCAAAGGTAGCGCAAACACCTACATCGCCCCCAATGGTCTGTATGCCACGCTTAGCTATGACTCAGGGGTAGTGATAATAGGTCGTGCCACCTTTACGCTGGCTTTTCCTGACGCAAGTAAGAAGATCTTTGACGCGACAAGCGGCAAGCTTATTTCAGAGACAGACAGGCTGGGGAAAAAGACCAGCTACGACATCACCCCTGCCAAGGTAACTATCCAAGCTTCAAATGGGCAAAAGATCATCCTCACTCAACTAAGCCCCGGAAACTTAAGCGCCCTTTATGAAACGACGTCAGGAAAGCGTGAGTTTACCTATAGCGTCTCGGGTAGCACCTTAAGCGTGAAGGCCTACCCGGGAACCTCTGCTGAGGTCACCCGCAGCTATACGCTGACAAATCAAATGCTGAGCAGCGTTGCTGCTGCAGGAGACAATGTCACTTTTACCTATACGACCACCACGCTTGCAGCTGAACACACCGGCGCCTCCGTCCCGCCTGCGCGCAACAAGCTTACCTATGCTACAACCCTTGACGCCAGTGTCAAGCAGACCACTTTTGAGAGCGGATCGACCGCTTCAGAGCGCGGTTTTGCTGCCGGATACGAAAAGTGCGTCTATCTTCTCAATCTGGCCCAACAAGTCATCTGGAAAAGCGTCTCGGCAACATTTGGTGAAGGCGAGTACCGCCGCTACAACTCAGAAAATCAGATGATCGGCACCTCGTCTCCTGTCACCTATTCGTTTTCGTCAAACAAGATATCGTATAAAACGACAGACCAGTCAACAGAAGAACTCTTCACCTACGACGGCAAGGGCTACCTGGTTGAACACACGAGCAAGCTGGGAGGAGTTACAGAAAACTACTATAACGTCACAGGTGACCTCATCAAGCAGATTGACGAATCCAGAGGCGTTACCTGGTTAAGCTACAACACCGCCGGACAAGTGCTTGTGACAGAGAAACTAATCAGCGCCTCAGGGGAAAAGTCCCGGACTGAATACACATATGACGCCTCAGGCAATCTTACCCAAAAACGTGACGCGCTGCGCAAAGTGGGGGATGCCTATGAATGGGCGGTAACACAATACGCCAACTTCGCCTCCTGCGGCGCGCCGCAAAAGATCACCAATCAAGGCGTCAAGCTCTCACCTACCGCTACAGCCAAAGACCTCGAAGAAACTCGCCTCTATGATGAGTTTGGAAATCTCATCAAAGACACCCTGCCGCTGGGCACAACCGTACAGGGCGTCTATGACATTGCAGGCAGACTGACCAGCGTGACCTCACCGGGAGGAGTGGTCACCTGCGTCAGTTATGATAGCGCCTCAAATCCTCTGGATAGCTACAAGACCGCAACAGGGATTGCAGGAAAGTTCGAGTGGATGCGCGAGACCTACAATGTCTCAGGCAACAACACCGCCTCTCAGGTACTTGATCCAACAGGTAGTGAGCTTTCAAAAACAAGCTATACCCTTGACGTCATGGGACGTGAAGTAACAGCAGATGACAGCGATATCACAGGAATTGAGAAACAGGTATATGACAACGTAGGCAATGTGACCGAGGTGCTTCCTGAAGCTTCTACCAAGGCTGCCACCACTACCACTAATGCCACCGTCAAAGAGCTGACGACCTATGACAATCTCAACCGTCCAGTCTACAAAAACACGGCCGCCGTCTCCACCCAAGGCGAAATACATCAGTATGACGATCACAGTCTTACCATGTACTGCATGCATGGCGGCATCATCTATAAGGTCACCTTAGATAAAGCAGGAAACATCAAATCTGTTCAGAAGTATAATTCCGTAGCGGGACAGACGCCTGCGCAGGTTGCTGCGGCAAAACCGCCGCTGCAGACCACGACGACTACCTACGATCTGGACAACAAGCCCGTCAACGTAAGCGAGACGCCTGCCGGCTCTTCAGAACTCACGTATACCCATGTCTATGATCTTATGGGTCGCGAGACTTCCGTACAGCTTAGCGGGCAGAGCGCTACGACCTACGCCTACAACACACTCGGGTGGCTGCTGGAAGAAAAGGACTTCGATGGAGTTAGCACTACTTATGTCTACAACGACCGGGGAGATGTCATCGAGCAAAACCGTGGCGGACTTAAGACTACTGCTACCTACAACTCAGACGGTCAGCTCACGCAGAGCACTCAAGATGACGGGACAGTCATCACCTATAGCTATGACGCCTTAGGACGCCTGAC
>JGI20166J26741_11478918_pt1 | contig 25820 bp, 24 predicted proteins | sample TergutCu122P5_FD_26741 | JGI IMG/M metagenome (IMG submission 26741)
TTAAAGATCAAAGTTATGAATTATTCGACAAAAATAATATTTCTTTAGGAAAACTCTATGTTAAAAGAGAGAATAGCGAATATATAATCGATCATAATTTTAATTTCCAATTTAAAGTGAATATAATCGATGAGACAGGATTAGGACTATTTCAAAATAATTCTTTTTAGCGGTCATTTTTGACCGCTATTATTATTTAAGTGATCAGTCTCAAAATTTATAGTAAATCTTAATTATATATGATAAACTTTACTTTATTAAGATAATCAAGAAAATTAAAAGACCTTTAGAACATTAGAGGTCTTTTTTATGGAGGTATCTATGGATAAAAAAGACTACTTAAAGAAAATAGATGAGACGATAAGAAACGGTAAATACAAAGACAATTGGGATAGCCTTAAAAACATCCCAGTGCCAAGTTGGTATAAAAATTCTAAGTTCGGCATCTTCATTCACTATGGCGTTTACAGTGTTCCTGCATATAATAATGAGTGGTACCCAAGAAATATGTATATAGAGGATAGCGATGAATACAATCATCACATTGAAACTTATGGGAATCACAAAGACTTTGGCTATAAAGATTTTATACCTTTGTTTCGTGCTGAGAATTTCAATGCAGATGAATGGATAGATATATTTAAATCTTCAGGTGCAAAATACGTCATCCCTGTTGCTGAGCATCACGACGGCTTTCAGATGTATAAATCAGAGTTTTCTAAGTTTAATGCGTTTGACATGGGACCTAAAAAGGACATCATTGCTTCTTTAAAAGAGTCTTCTGAGAAAAGCGGAATTAAATTTGGGGTTTCATCTCATAGAATAGAGCACTGGTTTTTTATGGGACATGGAAAAGAATTTGACTCAGACGTTAAAGAACCCCTTTATGAAGGAGATTTTTATTGGCCAGCTATGGAAGAACCAAAAGACCATCGAGACCTTTATAGCTCTATTCCTTCAAAAGAATTTTTAGAAGATTGGCTCGTTAGATGCTGTGAAATAGTGGATAAATTTATGCCTTCTATAATATACTTCGATTGGTGGATACAGATTGCAACTGCAAAACCTTATTTAAAGAAATTCTTAGCATATTATTTCAACAGAGCAAATGAATGTGGATTCGATGGGATAATAAGTTATAAAAACGATGGCTTGGTATTTGGATCAGGTATCGTGGATATGGAAAGAGGACAATTTAAAGATGCAAAGCACTATTTCTGGCAATCGGATACTTCAACTGCAAGAAATTCATGGTGCTACACTAAAAACAACATCTACAAAAACTCAAACGAAATCCTGATAAATTTGATAGATATTGTGAGCAAAAATGGCTGCATGCTCTTAAATGTCGGTCCAAAATCAGATGGAACCATAACAGATGAAGATAAAAAGATACTATCTGAAATCGGTGAGTGGCTTAAAATAAATGGCGAAGCGATCTATGACTCAACTCCGTTTAGAGTATATGGAGAAGGTCCTACGGAGATCTCTGAAGGATTCTTTACAGAAAGCGAAGTCAATTACACTCATGAAGATATCAGGTTCACTCAAAACGGCTCGAACCTATACGCTATAGTGCTCAACTACCCATTAGATGGAAATGTGAAGATCAAATCATTATCATTTAAATCTCATGATTTCCATGGCTTAATTAAAGATGTAGAAGTACTTGGCTTCGAAGAAAAACCTGTTTTTGAAAGAGACGATGAGTGCCTAAATATTACAACAAAAGATGTCAAGAGCAAAAAACCAGTGGTATTTAAAATTAAAATAGATTAAAAAGGATTGACTGCAGAATGAATTACAATGAACTGGTTTCAAATCAAAAGGCTTTCTTTGAAAGTGGTGCGACTCTTAGTTTGAATTTTAGGGTAAGGATATTAAAGCAGCTTAAAAATGGAATTATGAAAATGGAAGACGAAATAGCTAATGTTATGAAGGAAGACCTTGGCAAGAGCAATTTTGAGTGCTTTATGTCTGAAATAGGATTGACTCTATCTGAAGCTTCTTATATGATCAAGCACTTAAAGGCTTTTTCAAAGGATAAAAGGGTTCATACTCCACTCACTAACTTTGCATCTAAGAGCTACGTGAAAAAGGTTCCATATGGAAGTGTTCTAATCATGAGCCCCTGGAATTATCCCTTTTTACTGACTATGGAACCCTTAATCGATGCACTTTCGGCAGGAAATACTTGTATAATCAAGCCATCCAATTATTCTCCGAATACTTCAATGGTGATAAAAAAGCTCATTAAAAGCATATTCCCACCTGAGCATGTTGAGGTAATTACAGGAGGGAGAAATGAAAATAGCGAATTACTCAATCAAAAGTTTGATTATATATTTTTCACTGGGAGCAAGGAAGTCGGGAAAATCGTCATGAAAAAAGCTTCTGAAAATCTCACCCCTGTGACATTAGAACTTGGAGAAAAAAGCCCTTGTATTGTAGATGAAACTGCAAATATTCCTTTAACTGCAAGGAGAATCGTGTTTGGTAAATTTTTAAATTGCGGCCAGACTTGCGTTGCACCTGATTATATACTTTGCCACAAAGAAATAAAAGAAAAGCTTATTGAATGCATTAAAAACGAAACCATAAAACAGTATGGAGAGAATCCTCTGCTCGATCCTGATTATGGTAAAATCATTAACGAAAAGCATTTTGGTAGAATTCTAGGTTTAATCGATAAAAACAAAGTAGCCTTTGGAGGGAAAAATAATCCTGATGCGCTTAAGATCGAACCAACTGTTATAGATAATGTATCTTTTGGTGATCCTATCATGCAAGAAGAGATTTTTGGTCCAGTTTTACCTGTTTTAACATATAATAACTTAAAGGAAGCAGTAGCCTCGATAAACAAAATGCCCCATCCCTTGGCATTATATATATTCTCCAGGAGTAAAGAAAACATCTCTTATGTGACAAGCAGATGTAGATTTGGCGGTGGATGCATCAACGATACCATCATACACCTTGCTACGAGCTATATGGGATTCGGTGGAACAGGCGAAAGCGGAATGGGATCGTATCATGGAAAAAATGGCTTTGATACTTTTTCACATAGCACGAGCATTGTAGATAAGAAAAATTGGATCGATTTGTCCATGCGCTACAGACCATTTACAGAGATAAATAAAAAGATTGTGAAAATGCTATTAAAATAAATTTAGGATCTTTTTTAAAAAAAGGTCCTTCTTTTTATAACATACGATGAAAAATAATGCATCAAAATAATATTATCCGAATATAATAACATAAATTAGAAAATAAACGCATGAAAATATTGCATGAAAATATAAAAGGTGTTATCATTGATAAAAGCTATATATTAAATTTGCTTCATGAGAAAGGGGCGATAATATGGAACTCATCAATGCGAGAATTGAAGGATTTAGAAATATCAATTGTGCACAAATTTCTTTCGGAGATATTACAACATTAGTTTCTATCAATAGTTATGGTAAATCCAATCTTATAAAAGCGTTAGAATTTGCAATAGATTTTATTAAAGCTGATAAAAATATGAGAGATCATATGATGTCATGGGTATATGGTATTCCACTCAATAAATATATCGATTCAAAGAATTTTATCATAGATTTTATATTTGCATCAGAGCATGAAGGTAAGAGATATTTTGTCAACTATGGATTTGAATTTGTATGGATAAAAGATGATGATAAAGGTAAAGAAATCGTAAAAGAATGGCTTAATATCAAAGAAGATGAAAAGTCACAAAAATATAATACATTGATCAATAGAAATAGCAAATGCCTTTATAAATCGTCAGCAACTGGAAGATGTGATAATGCACTAGAAATACAAAAGAATGAATTGACAATAAATAAGCTCCTTTTAAATAATTCTTTATTTTATTATGACTTACTTGAAAACTTAAATATGATTAACATTTATATCGATAAAAACTTAGATGCATCAAAATGGTATATTCAAAATCCTTTAATAAGAAAAGATATAGATGAGTTTGATTTAAATGAGATTACAAGCATTCCAAGAGTTATTTTTTTCCTAAAACAAAGATATCCAAAACAGTACGAGCTACTAGAAAACGCTTTTTTTCAATTGTTTCCTAATATAACAGGTATCTATGTAAGTGAAATCGAAGTAGGAGAAAAAAGCAAAATACTTCTATCAAAGGTCGATATTCCTTATACAGTTTCTAATAATGTATATTCTATGTTATTTACAGATACTAATATCAATCAGCCATTGGATTTTCGAAGCCTTTCAGATGGAACAAAAAAAATGTTTCTTATGCTGACATATATAGTATTGGCGAGTTTAAAAGGAGCCTCTTTGATTGCTTTTGAAGAACCAGAAAATTCTATCCATCCAAATTTACTTCAAAGCTATTTAAATGTTCTTTCTCAATTAGCAACAGATTGTAAGATTATTATTGCAAGCCATTCACCGTATATTATTCAGTATGTAAAAACGGAAGATATCTATATTGGAAAACCAAATTCTAATGGAATTGCAGATTTTAAAAAATTCAACAATAAGAAAATCAATCAATTGCTTAAGGATGCTGCTGGAAGCAGTGATTCAATTGGAAGTTATATTTTTCAGTTGTTATCAGGGGGAGAAGATGATGCTGAAATTTTAATTGATTATTTGGAGAAATAATATCGTGGATAAAATTGTAGTGATTTTTATTGAGGGAGATACAGAAGTAGATTTCTATAAAGGACTTATTATTAGCAGTATGAAATAAATAGGATCTAGTAAAAAAGATCCTATTTTATAACTCAGAAATTTTTCCTATTGCGTAAAGCGGAAGATTTAAAAGCCAATCCTCCTGCTTATAATCTGACATGGACGAACGAACCGATAGCTTAGGGTGAAATTTATCTACAAAGGCTTTTAGACTTTTGCTCTGCAAGTTGATCTCTGCTTTTACTTCAAGAGGAACAACGGCATTCCCAACATCGAGCAAAAAATCAAGCTCTATCGTATTGCGTTCATTAGCCCAATAATAGGTTTCTACACTAGGTATGGTCTTTAATTGCTGCAAAACATATTGCTCTGACAATGCACCCTTGAACTCCTTAAATAAATCGTTGCCACCAAGCAGTACATCCTGTCGCAACCGTGTCATGCATGATAGTAAACCAACGTCCAATAAAAACAACTTAAATGCTTTTAAATTCTCATAAGCTTTTAGTGGCAGGCTCGGCGCATTGACACGGTGTACCTTGTGAACAAGTCCACAGTCAGTAAGCCACATTAAGGCGTGTTCATATTCCCTTGCACGTGCGCCTTCCTTGATTAAGCCGTAGATGAATTTCTTGTTTTCCTTTGTAAGCTGTGCCGGTATGCTATTCCAAAGCATACGAATATTTGGCACAACTTCATTAGGCGCATGTTTGGAAAAATCCTGTTCATATGTATCAAGGATACGCTTTTGTATCTCTCGCACTTCGTTGAAATCGCAGTTTTCGGCAAAAGATAGGACTACTTCTGGCATACCACCCACATAATAATAGTGTTTTAACATGTTAATATATTCCGATTTGAAAGTGGTGACCATAGTAAAATCACCTTTCTCCAAAAGAGACACAAATTGCTCTTTGCCCATAGCCCTCATGAATTCTGTAAATGAGAGCGGATAGAGAGATAAAAACTCCACTTTACCAACAGGAAAAGATGTCCCTTGATGAAGCGCAATACCAAGGAGCGAACCAGCACAGATAATTTGATACTGCGGTGCATTCTCATTAAAGTATTTAAGAGAAGTAAGAGCTTGCGGAACTTCCTGCACCTCGTCAAAAATGATGAGCGTGCTTAAAGGATCAATTTTATGCCCTGCGTAAAGCTCAAGTCCTGTGACAATTCGAGTAATATTGAGGTCAGCAGAAAAAAGCTCTTTCATACTTCGGTTATTATCAAAGCTTACATATACACAATGCTCGAAAGCTAAGCGTCCAAATTCTTTCATGAGCCAAGTCTTTCCTACTTGTCGTGCCCCTCGGATAATAAGGGGCTTCTTATTTTTTTTTGCTTTCCATTTATATAATGTTTCTATTGCTGTGCGATACATATTTATAACCTTTTTTTCTTTCTTTTTAAAATATTTTTTAAATTCTTCTGAAAATCATCCTTCATGAATTTCTGCATAAAATCAGAAGGCAAGCTCCTATTCTCGTATTCAGCTTCTGCAACCATCTTCATCAAATTAATATATGCAAAAGCTAAAGCCGTTGTGATAATAGAAGCTGTCCCACCTTGAATGGTACCACCTATGATGAATCCAGCACCTGGTATGAGTTTAAATAAATTAGCAACGATAGTCCTTCCAGTAAAAGTCGCACCGCTTATGCCTATCAAAGAAGAGACAGCAGCAGTGATAATCGATTTATTTATATTGACACCGAATATACTGGTAATATGAGCGATCATTCCAGCTTGAGATGCAGCGAGAATTGGAGCATCAGCAAAAGGTATGGGAGTAAATCCAATCATAAATGTAGAACCTATATACCTTAGTGCCCATTTCTTAGCTTCTTCTGCTTTTTTTTCGATATAAGCTTTCTGGGCATTGTTGAAAGACCTTTTAACTTCTTCCGGTACGATATCATAAGTCATGGAAACAAGTTCCTTTAAGCCAAATGGTTTGATGGAAAAGCCTTTAAAATCATACTGCTTTGCTAAAACTCTTATGACACCCTTTATATTTAAATTTAAGTTATCAATGTAAGATTCTAACTCTCTTGAATATTCGTCGTGGATGCTTTGAGATAAAACTACAATAACAGGAACAATTTTCGAAAATGCATCTATCCACTCTATTTCAAAAGGTTCAATTCTGCTAGACAATGCATTGATCATGTACCAAATAATATGGATATGATCTTCAACATCAATAAAGGAATCCATCTTTTTAATCTCGTCCAATATTTCTTTTTTAACAAGTTCTTGCGATTCATGAGATAATTCAATACCTTTTGTATCATATAGATTAATAGGAACTCCTTCCTTAGAAAGCCTTTTAATGTGGTCTGTCACTGGGGATCCTATACCAGTCTTTGCAATATGTTCTCTGAATATGTTGTTTATTAAAGTACTCTTGCCTACACCAGTTTTACCTATTATCATCACGTTAACTGGCTTTAAACTCTTTATTTCTTGATTTGTCTTTTCATAGATAGTCATGACAATTTCATTAAGTTGCAATGATATCACCTCTATTTAATTTTATCATATGTTTATGGGGATACAAGAGGTAGAAAAAAACCTTTTATACCACAACTTAAAAATACCAATGTGAAAGTCAAAATAATCATCGTTATACCAACCACATCCTTCATTTCGATTCATCAAATCAGCATGATGTCCCATTAACCATAATTCTCGGAGAGCACTAAACGCATTAATGGATATTATTTCATTTTCATGTAATTGACGTACTGAATTATAACCTTCAATATAAGCTTTCCAATAGTCTCCCTCGATATATTTTTCATCCTTTAAAGTCTCATACCACGCAAAGACACAAATATCGTATGCTCGCCATCCATACCCCATACAGTCAAAATCAAATATCGTTGGCTTGTTACCTTTAAAACATACATTTTTAACGTGTATATCACCATGGCAAAACCCGTAAAAAGGAGGTTGCATCATTTTCATATTATCAATAGATCGGCTTAATTCTTTCGCTCTATTGCTAAGAATTTCATAATCGGTATAACGATGTATTAAATAAGGCTTTATCATTTTCATAGGTCTTTCTATTAACTGTATAAAATCAATGGGGCTACGGGAATGTGCTGTAATTCGATTTTACAATATAAACATCATTCATTCCAGTTTTAAAAAGTTGGCAGCTTATGGGATTAATAGATTTATATCTTTTTTTCAATTCGTTTAGTAATAAATCTTGATTTAATTGCGAATAACGAACCTGAAAAACTTCATTGCTCATTTTTCTGTCACCACCTTTAGATTTTACCATCTGTCCCAAAGTCAAGAGAATGCTCATCAAAAAGCAGCTGTTGTGTTTCAGAAAAAGCACTTCTTAATCTTCCACAAATACGAAAAACCTCATCTTCAGTAGGTACATCGAATAAAACCCGAGACACATAATACCATATGTCCTCCAAACGACGCTTTATTAAATAGAATCGCATCAGATCAGCGTTAATATGAAAATCGCTCCGAATGGTGGAATATGCGTTCCAAAATGCTTTCCAATGCGGATTGAGAGCATACATAAAAAGATCCGCTTCGGCAGGTGCTAGCCTAAGATCCTCCCAATCAACAAGGACAAGGCGATCACTTTGGATGACGTTGTTGTAATGAGCATCTGTATGGCATAATACCAAAGACTTTACATTTAATCGCACCGTATTTCGTAACTTTACAGTTTCTAATATTGCTAAGCGTATCATATCGACCTCGGGAAGCATAAGTCTATAAAGCACGTCTTGATCATGAATCTCATCTAGATAACACTTCAATTTATCGCAAAATGAAAGAGAAATATCTTCATGTAATTTACTGGTATCACAAGGAATATTTTCTCCAAAACTGTGCAACCTTGCAAATATTCCAGCAAGCTCGACTACCTGAGAACACGACAGACCTTTTTCCCCTACAGTATTCCCATGCACATACGCAAACAGAAGAAATACATTATCATCAGTTTCCACTTTATAACTTCCATTAACAGAAGGAATTGGCTCCACAATTTGCCCTTGCAGTTCAGGCGTTTTAGAAAGCCAACCAAGAACATGAATATATGAATCTATTCGTTTAATCCACGGTTGTATTGATGGCTTTGCTTTATCATAAACTTTTAGAAAATAAGCAGTTTTTCTAGCATCAACCCGATAGGCTTTGGCTGACCATCCTCCCTTTACTTCCTTCACATCATTCGGAAGTACATTGTAGTATTTTAAAAGCAGCTCATAATAAATCATTAAATTAATGCCTCCTAAGAGCAGTTAAATCAAAGTTATTCACAGAATAATTTAATTTTAGCTTAGATACAAGTGCCTTGTCAAAGTAAAGAATTTTTATAAAAATGTACTTGATTTATTATCCATCTCCGGTCCAATTTTACATTTTAATCCAACCACTTAATACGTTATTATTATACACATTAAGCGTTAATAAGTACTACATTATGATTTATTATTCAAGCACAAATAAGCCTAGTTTTTTAGTTTTTCAAAAATGGCTTTTATCAATGCTTCTATTTGCGTTTCTTAGGTTAATATATGAGAATTATTAACTTAAAGCTGATCCCCATGTTAAATCTTCTGTATCAGAGCCCATCCTATCCCCTCCATTTTAGGAAATTCATTCAGGCTAATTTTATTACATCATTAAATTCAGTTGCTAAAATTTTATCCAAAGTCTCTTGCTTTAAAAATCCACGATTTATATATTTTACCATATCTTTATCATTGACGCTAACTTGCATAAATCTATTGATGTCCTTATTCTTTGTAGTAACATACTTAATTGCAAAGCCCTTCTTTAAAACAGCCAAATCTCTCAAAGTGTCTTCAACTGATAGTGGAGAAACCTTGATAGTGATATAAGTATATGGTGGTACCATTTCTTTCGTCCTCTTTGTCTTCATTTCCCAGGTTTCTTTTACAGTTTCCTTCTTCTCTGCATCGTATATGCTATTTGCAGGTCCCTCCATCATAGCTTTTACCATTCGAACATCGTTGATATTGTTGCCTAATCCTTTAATTATTTTCTCTTGAGTCTCATGATCTTTTTGAGTTATCATCCTTGCAATGCCTAAATTCATATTCTTATTTTTAACGAGTTCCATTCCCAAAGGGCAGAGTTTTTTTAGTTCACGATAATTATTCACAGTTGTTTTAGAAATACCCACTTTGGTTGCAATGACGCTTGTTACGTTTATCTCAGATCTATATTTTTTATTTTTAGTTAAAATATCGTCTAAAATAAGGACAGATTTTATCTTATCCTCTTTAGATAATTTTCTATATTTCATATTTGTAGATACTATGAGTCCTTGGATCAAATTTGGATCAGTAGAGCTATCTAGTAAAATGCAAGGAACCTTAAAAAATCTCATATCACCCGACTCAGAGTAAAGGCTTCTTAAAACATAAAGCCTGCTTCGCCCAACTAAAACTATATATTTATCAGATTCTTTGCTCCTCATCGCTATAAGTGGATTTATTATTCCGTATTGTTCAACCGAGCTTGCTAAATCTAGAAATTCTTCGTTGTTAGGTAAAGCAAAGAAATTCATAGAAGAATCCACCTCAACTAATTTATCAAGATCGATATCCTCAATTGTTTTCGAGAATTTTAATTCGTCTTTGATTAAATTCATTCTAATCTCTTCATTGTCTTTCCCTTCCTGAAAATTCATGATACTCTGAAGGTCGATCTGGGCATTCTTATAAGCATTTAAAGGAACAAATGCTTTCTTCGCAAATTTTTCTGTCCCATCAACTATGTCCTCGATGGTAATAGAATCGTTATATTCAGGCTCTTCAGAAGGATTAGTAATCTTTAGTTCTGTACCATTGTTTGTACCTAATCCTAACTCTCTAGCAATGTTTATTATAGATTCCTTTTCTTCTTCAGTCAATTCAGGTCTTCCAACTTCTTCATTCATAAATTATCTCCTCCATAAAAATAATCGAAACACTATATCACTATATTCTATGCACGCAATATCAAAAAAGGAACAAAAAAAGCTTTCGCTTAATCTTTTTTTAGCGAAAGCTTTAAAAAACATCACAATGCTTCTGTATGAGTGGTTTGAACCTGTGAGCTAACGTATTTTGTTAAAAATGCATTTTTATACGAGAAAATAGTCTTGCCAATTATTTGATTAGCAAGGGCTACTACCTCGAGCCTAGTAACGTCAGGTCTAACCCCGGAAATATTGATAACTGTCTTATCACCAGCAGCATTTTCAAAAGTTATTAACAATTTAGTTTCATCCATTTAACATCCCCCCTTAATCTTCGATATACACAGTCTCTGTTCTTCTAGCAATTTTATCTACGCTATAAGCTAGAAGATCTCTGATCATAACCGCAGTTTGATAAATGTCTTCGTCCGATGCAATACTCGTTATATTTTTAAACGTAATGGACTTTGACATAAGCTTTCCATCTATACCAACAGGCTTATACCTTAAAGCCAGAGTGTCGCTATTTATTAGCTTTTGCACAATAATCACCTCCTCTTCATAATATACTATGAAAGTAAAGTGAATTATGTTACATTCAAAGCACATTAATTTTAATAAATACCATTTTTTACCTCTAATATTTTTTTATTAAAAGAAGCAAACTAATTGCGAAATAAAATTAGGAGGTAACAAAATGACAAAAGAAATTGATGCAAACAATCTAAAAGTCATCAAAGATCAAATGGAAGCTGAAGCAATACTGACAAAAAAATATAGAAACATGGAAACCCAATTTCAGGATTCAGAAATAAAGCAATTATGTTGTAACGCAAGTGATCTACATAAGGGCAATTTAAAGTCCTTAAAAACTTACCTTGATAGTCATAATTAGGAGGAATTAAGATGCAAGATAAAGATATGATTCATGACCTTTTAAATTCAGAAAAATTCATCATCTCAGGCTACAGCACAGGAATGACTGAAACATCCTGCGAAAATTTAAAGAGAACTCTAATGGATAATTATCAAAAAGTTCAGACTCTCCAATACAATATCTTCAATACAATGAACCAAAAAGGTTGGTATCCAACAAAAGATGCTGATTCAAATGAAGTTCAAACAGTAAAAGAAAGTGCCACAAGATTGTTAAATGAACTTCAATAATAAAAAATTCCTCATTACTGAGGAATTTTTTAAGTATAAATTCTTATTTTTTCAATCCTATTTTTATCTATCTCTTCAATGATGAATTTCATATTTTCAAAAGAAACTTCTTCATTTTTTTCAGGAAATCTTCCTAAAATTCCTAAAATAAATCCACCAATAGATTCAAATTCTTCAGATTCCATCTTAGTACCTATTAAATCATTTAAATCATCTATTCTAACGCTGCCATTTACAAGGTATTCATCCTCTTTAATTACCTTTATACCTAAATCTTCATCCTCATCGTATTCATCAGAAATATCTCCAACTATCTCTTCCACTAAATCCTCGATAGTTACTATTCCAACAGTGCCACCATATTCATCCAGGACAACAGCCATGTGATTTCTATCTCGCTTCATTTCATTAAATAGATGACTTATTTTTTTAAATTCATAAGTATAAATTGGTTCCCTCATATATTTATCTATGCTAAAATCTTCAGAAATGTTGCTAGCAAATAAAATATCTTTTACATTTAAAACTCCAATAATATCATCCATGGATTCCTTAAAAATTGGAAATCTAGAAAATTGTTCTTCTTTTATTATTTTTAAAACTTCTTCATATCTTTCTTCATAATCTATGGCTACAATATCTACTCTTGGAACCATGATGTCTTTAACGAGATTGTCTCCAAATTCAAAGACATTGTAGATCATTTTCTTTTCTCCCTCTTCCAGGACACCTTCTTCTTCGCTTACATTTACCATAGTCTTTAGCTCGTCTTCAGTAATAAAAGGTTCAGTTTGATATTTATTTCCGCCAAGAATTTTTATAAAAAAATTTGAAAAGATGGTAATAATTTTTACAATTGGTAACAAAATATACGTAATAACAATTAAACTAGGCGCAACTGCAAGGGAAACCTTTTCTGAGTTTTTAGCAGCTAGGGATTTAGGAGTTATTTCACCGAAGACTAAAATCAAAAAAGTCGTGATTCCTGTTGCAATTCCTACTCCGTAGGAAGTTGAAATATTTATGGCAATAGAAGTAGCTAAAGATGATGCTGTAACATTGACAACCGTATTGCCCACCAATATAGTTGCAAGCAATTTATTTGTATTTTTGATCAATCTTTCAACTCTTCCTACTCCCTTTACATTCTCTTCTATCATATGTTTTAGTCTGATCTTGCTTAAACTCATTAGAGCTGTCTCAGAAACAGAAAAATAGGAACATAAAATCAAACATAATACTAATACTACAATTTGCCAGACGGCTACACCATCCAAAAAAAACACACTCCTTAAATTTTAAAAAGAATAAGCTATTTTTGATTATAACATATTTTATAGAAAAATCAATTTGATAGTTTACATTAAATCTTTTATAGCCTGCACTTTATCTAGCTTTTCCCAAGAAAAATCTTCTTCGCTTCTTCCAAAGTGACCATAGCTTGCAGTTTTTTTATAAATGGGCAATCTTAAGTTTAATTTTTTAATGATGGATGTAGGGGTCAATTTAAAAACATTGTCAATTATATCTATGATCTTTTTATCTTGAACTTTTCCTGTTCCAAATGTATCTACAGATATTGAAATAGGTTTTGCAACTCCAATAGCATAAGCAAGCTGTAATTCTAATCTATCGGCTATTCCAGCTGCAACTAAATTTTTACTAACCCATCTAGCTGCATACGCTGCAGACCTATCCACTTTAGTTGGATCCTTTCCTGAAAAAGCACCCCCTCCATGGCGAGCAAATCCACCATACGTGTCAACTATAATCTTTCTTCCAGTCAAACCAGAATCGCCATTTGGACCACCAATCACAAATCTACCTGTAGGGTTTATAAAATACTTTGTATTTTCATCTATTAAGTTAGATGGTATCTTTGGTTTTATTATATATTCTATTATATCCCTTTCAATCTTATTGTGTGAAACTTCAGGGTCGTGCTGAGTAGAAACAACTATGCTATCAACTCTAATTGGTCTATCATCTTCATATTCAACTGTAACTTGAGTTTTTCCGTCTGGTCTTAAATAGTTTAAAGTCCCATCCTTTCTTGCTGAAGAAAGCCTCATGGAAAGTTTATGGGCGAGAGAAATTGGCATTGGCATATATTCTTCTGTTTCATTACAAGCATATCCAAATATGACACCTTGATCACCTGCTCCCAGTGAAAAATCTTCATTTGTTTCACCAAGTTTTTCTTCAATTGATCTATCAACTCCTAAAGCAATATCTGAAGATTGCTCGTTTAAAGAAGTTAAAACAGCACAAGTTTCTGCATCAAATCCATATTTTGCTCTTGTATATCCAATTTCTCTCACAGTATCTCTTGCTATCTTAGAGATATCAACATAACATTCAGTTGATATTTCGCCCATCACGAGTATTAATCCAGTACAAACAGCTGTCTCACAAGCTACCCTTGCATAAGGGTCTTTTTTCAATAATTCATCTAATATTGCATCAGATATTTGATCGCACATTTTATCAGGATGTCCTTCTGTAACTGATTCTGACGTAAATAATTTTCTCATTTTTCTCCTCCAAAATAAAAAATCCCTTCAATAATAAGAAGAGATTGAAATTTTTTCCTCCTATCTTGCAGAAAGTCTGCAGGAATTAGCACCATGTTAAAACTGGTTGCTGGGTTTCACAGGGCCCTTTCCCTCCACCTCTCTTGATAAGAGCATTATTTAATTAATAAATTTTAAATGGAGGAGGATGGATTCGAACCATCGAAGCCGTCCGACAACAGATTTACAGTCTGCCCCCTTTAGCCACTCGGGAACTCCTCCAAAGAAGTGCCGGCAGTAGGACTTGAACCCACCACCTACTGATTACAAGTCAGTTGCTCTACCAGATGAGCTATGCCGGCTCGTTTTTAGAATGCTTATTAAATATATCATATTTTAATATTAAGGTCAATAGATTTTGTAAAAAAACCAAAAAAATACGGAGATAATAATTATAATTAAAGACTTACTTACAATTAAATGTAAATAAGTCTTTAAATTAGATTTTAATTCTTGTTTTTATTTTCTGGTACAATACCAGTTTCTTTTTCTATCTTTTTTCTTGCTATTTCAGATAATAGTTCTAAAACTGGTATCCCTGCATAGCCTGATAAAGCTGTAATACTAGCTGTTAAAAATTGAGAAACATTGAAGTTCTTACACAATAAATAAACCACAACACCCACAAACATCGATATAAACGAACGAGTAAAGTATTCCCAAAACGTTATTTTCATTCCAATGTTTTTATCAATTTCTGATAATCTCTTAACTAAACCACCAAAAGATGCAAGAGCAATATTGATTAAAAGTTCTATATAGTCGATTTGCATTTTATTTTACCTTCTATATTTGTACTAGTACCGCAATACATTTTTACCCAAATTAAGTTTTCAACAGTGATAACTAGAAGTAATCCAATAATAACAATTGGAATTACAATTCTATTTAAATTTAATTGTATCTCAATTGGTATTCTATCTACAGTCATAAATACATAGTAGCTCTTGCCACAGGCTGTGATTAATTGATAGAAACATGTCTGTCCTTTACCATGGTTATTTAAAGTTACTTCTCCAGTACTATGAGATATTGCTATATGATTTATTGCTTCAGCGTTATTTGGGTCTTCCAATAATGCAGAAACAAATGATTCATTCGCATCATCTCCATAATATATATTTCCGTCTTGGTCTAATAAAAATGAGACTATCGCATTTTTTTCACCATTTGTTTTAGTAAAAGCCTTGATCATGCTAATATATATTGCATCATATTCTTTTCCAGCATATCCCCCAGACACCAATTCACTTATTTCCCTTGAAAATCCTTGCACTGAACCTTTATTTGTATCATAAACAAAAGCATAAGTGGTATCTTTGAAATGATTAATTGTATTTTCAATTAGGAATAACATCATGATCGTAATAATAATAGGGACTATAAATAATAGTCTTTTTAAAAAAGTTTTTTTCATAAATCGCTCCTCCTTTTCTTTCCATTAGCTTAGAAACTTTGCATAATTAATATTAAGCAATAGGTTTCTAAATATATAATATTCATGTATGCTTATTTTTGTGCTTAATACAGCATGTGTATTTACTCTAATACATTTGATAATTCGTTGTTAAATCTAATATTTGATTAGGGAAAATTTTTTTTTAAAATTAACATTAATTATGGTAACCTATTTTTTTTCATTTCATATAATAAATTGGTGATTATTTATATGAGAAAAAAAATAATATGTTACTTTACTATTTTGTTTATAGCTATAATTTTTATAGCTATACAAGTTTCAAATGAGTCTAATATAAGTGAACTTAAAATTGAATCTTCTGACAATATTAATGCTAAAGAAAATATTATAAATTGGTATATTGAACTTAGTTCTTTATCCCAGGATAATTTAATTGAGAAAGAATCCATTACTATTAGATATATGCCTGATGCTTCTTTAATTGATATTAGCAATTTAGAAAATGAATATAACTTGCAAGATAAAAAAAGTATAACTTGTGATGATTTTAAAATTTATAGCTATGCCCTTCCAGGCGATGACGTAATATCATTAGAGCTAATAAGAGAAATAAATGATATTTCTTTTGTTAAGTATGCCGAACCAAATTATAAATGTAGTTCTTTAGATTACACTGATTCCAGTACTACAAATAGTAGTATCAACTCTAATATTAATATACCATGGGGATTAAGTAATCAGATTTACCCTGGAATCGACATCGATGTAAAAAATGCATGGAGGATAACAAAAGGAAGCCCTTCTGTTATTGTAGCTGAAATTGATTCAGGAGTTGACTATAATCATTCTGAATTAAAAGACAATATCTGGGTAAATAAAGATGAAATACCTAATAATGGAATCGATGATGATAACGATGGTTATATAGATGATACCATTGGATGGAATTTTAATAATGACAATAATAATCCAATGGATGGTTTTAATCACGGTACGCATGTTGCTGGTATAATTAGTGGAGATGAAAATCAAAGCATGTCAGGTGTAGCACCAAATGTTAGATTAATGCCTCTTAAGATATTTGCGAATAATGGTGGCCTATCTGATTATTATACAATAATTACAGCCATAGAATATGCTCATGAACATGGTGCTTCTATTGTGAATATGTCATTTGGTAGTAGAGGAATGTCTCAAAGTTTATATGATGTAATGAATAGATATAAAGATATGCTTTTTGTTACTGCAGCGGGAAATAATGGTTCAGATATTGATGTCACCGAATTTTTTCCAGCTAGCTTTGATCTTCCAAACAGTATATCTGTTGCAAGTATTGATCAAAATGGAGATATATCAAATTTTTCTAATTATGGTATAATTCAAGTTGATGTTGCAGCTCCTGGAAAAGAAATTTATAGCACACTTCCAAATAATAAATTAGGTTATATGAGTGGAACTTCAATGGCTGCTCCATATGTTTCTGGTGTTGCAGCTCTTATAAAAAGCGATAATATGAAATTAGATCCAACTCAAATTAAACAGATAATAATGAGTTCTTCAAAACCCCTACCATCATTGGAAGAGAAAATTAAATCAGGTGGTTTAGTAGATGCAGGAAGTGCTTTAGCCAATGATAATGTTAATATTAGTGTACCTGTTATTATTCCTAAGGCTATACCTTAAATAATTAATTGGTTTATACGGGATTTTCACAAAGAAGATCCCGTTTTATTACATTAAAGAGTTGAATATTTTATTTTCGAATTTTTTTATTTTTTATGTAAATTTGATAAACTTTTTTTAACTATGTTTCATATTATAAAATGAATCCTATTAAATTAAAGGTGGTTATTCAAATGAAAGATAAAATGATAAATATGATAAAAAATAAAATTAAATACTTTAAAATTTTATTTATGATTATAGTTAAGTCTATAGAAGATGCTAATGCGTTGAATGCTGGTAAACCATCTGATTATGTTATCTCGCCTAATGCTGATATACCATGTGATGATGTTAATAAGCTTGATGCTGATGACTCATATGATATTAATATGCTTAGTGTTGATACCATTGAACCTTTGAACGTAAATGATATTAAAAAAAATATTGTAAATCAATATTCAAATTTAATTAATCAGTTTTTAGTACAAGGATCTGACTCAACAGATGGCCTGGAAGATATACTTGTCAAAGATAGTATTCTCATAAGGTTTATGGAAAATGTCACTATGTCGGATATTAATTCTCTAGAAGATAGATATGATCTAATGGTCGATACAGAAATAATAGAAAATAATTTTAAGTTATATAGTTACTATCTGCAAAGTACTAGTACAATATCATTAGGGCTGATAAAAGAAATAAATGAGCTTCCTTTTGTTATGTATGCTGAACCAAACTATAAATGTGCACAACTTACTTCAATAAATGATCCTCTTATTCCGAATTTTAAACCTGATTATGAGCCTAATAATTCGAATACTGATTCTATTACTTTAGAAGGTATAGCAGACTATTATGCACTTTGGGGGTTAAAAAACCAGACTAACCCTGGAATAGATATAAATTTAGAAGGTGCTTGGAAAACAACAAAAGGAAACCCTTCTGTTATTGTAGCTGTCATTGATTCTGGAATTGACTATAATCATACTCAGTTAAAAGATAATATTTGGATAAATGTTAAAGAAATCTCTAATAATCGTATAGATGATGATAGAAATGGATATATAGATGATACAATGGGATGGAATTTTTATAACAATAATAATAATGTTATGGATGGTTTTGCTCATGGTACTCATGCTTCAGGTACAATTGGTGCTATTGAAAATCAATCCATGTCCGGTATTGCTCCAAAAATAAAGCTAATGCCACTTAAAATATTTGCAAACGATGGTAGCATGACAGATTCTTCTACGATTATTTCAGCAATTAAGTATGCTCATGACAATGGGGCTTCTATAGTGAATATGTCATTTGGTGGTAAAGGTAAATCTCAGAGTTTTATCGACTTAATGAATAAATATACTGATATGCTTTTTGTTTCTGCTGCAGGAAATAACAGTTTAAATAATGACATTACTCCTTTTTACCCAGCTTGTTATGAAACAGCAAATAATATAAGTGTTGCAAGCATTGATCAAGATGGATCTTTATCATATTATTCTAATTATGGCCTAAAAACCGTAAATGTAGCAGCACCTGGAAGACAGATTTACAGCACACTTCCAAATAATAAATTAGGTTATATGAGTGGAACTTCCATGGCTGCACCACATGTTTCAGGTGTAGCAGCACTTGTAAAAAGCAACAATATGAATTTAACACCTGTCCAAATCAAGCAAATAATTATGAATACTGTAAAACCTCTTCCATCATTAAAAGGGAAAACAGTAACTGGTGGCCTAGTAGATGCCGGAAAAGCTGTAGTAGCCAATATTAATATACCAAAGGACACGCCAATTGATGTGCCTAAAGCTCCTCCAGTTGAAACTATAAAAGATATTTTCCCAGATAATATTTTGGCAAATGAAATTGCAAGCCAATTAAGAAAATCTGTCAATGATCCTTTAAGCTTAACTGAAAGCAATAAAATTGTTTCAATTGACATTAAAAATGGCGTTAATAATGCTAAAGGTATAGAAAGATTGACTAATTTAAGCACATTAAAACTGACTCATGGAGGCTTAACTTCTGTTGACTTAAGCAAAAATGTAAATTTAGTTACTTTGGAACTTCAGTATAATAAAATTGCTTCAATTAATTTAAGCTCAAATGTAAAACTTCAAAGTTTGATTCTATACTCAAATATGATTTCAAGTATAGATTTAACAAAAAATGTAGCTTTAACATCTATGAATTTAAGTTATAACCAATTGACTACTTTAGATTTGAGCAATAACATCAATAGCGACCAAATTTATGCTGAAAATAATAAATTAAACAAAATGAATTTTGGTAATGCAACTAAGAATAGAATTATATTTTTAAGCTATAACAATTTAACATCACTAGATTTAACTAACCAAAAATCATTAATTTACTATAGGTTAAATGACAATCCATTTATCACCAACGGCCTTAAATTGCCATCACAAAAATTAATAAATTATGCTTAATTTATATCCACCTAGTAAAATAGGTGGATTTTTTTAGAATCAATCTGTTTAAAAAATATAATTTTTATTTTGTAGCAATAAACATTTTACTGCATATACTAACATAAATAAGGTATAGAATAAAATATTTGGAGTGAATAAAATGTATATTATATTAACAGCATTAGCGTGCATTTGTTTTGTAACTTTAGGTGGCTTAGTTATATCTGCTAAGGATAATAGTGTAAAACCAGAAACCCTTGATACAAAAAATTTTCATGTTGTAAATAATTTTGGACTTAGTCTTTATAAAAATCTTTATAATAGTATGAATAATGTTTTTATTTCTCCAGTTAGCTTGTACTTAACCTTGGGCATGATTTCCAATGGAGCAGCCTCAAATACACAAAAGCAATTGCTTTCTTTTTTATATTTTAGCAATACGATGGTAGCTTTAAACACTTTTAATAAGGACATGCAAAGTTTTATTATAAACAATCGTCCAAATACTATTATTGATATAGCTAGTTCAATTTGGATCAATAATTCTTATAAATATGTTTATAGCAGTTTTTTAAATACTAATAAAACTTATTATAATTCTACAATTCAAGCATTAGATTTTTCTAATGAATTAGCTGTAGATGCAATTAATAAATGGGCAAGCGACAACACAAATGGTCTTATTGAGCAAGCTATTAGCCAGCAATTAGGTCCTGATGTCATGATGTGTCTTCTTAATACTGTTTATTTTAAAGCAGATTGGGAAATTCCATTTGATAAAATAAATACTGTGAAAAGCGATTTTATATCTCCTAAAGGAAAAATACAAGTTGATATGATGAACATCGATAAATACTTCAATTACTATGAAAACAATCTCTTTCAAATGGTAAGTTTACCTTACAAAGATGGTAAAACATCTTTACTGATAATATTGCCAAAAGATGATATAGGCTCTGTTGAAAATAATTTCACTGCTGATAATTTCGATGAATGGATTAAATCCTTAACATCTCAACAAGTTGTATTGTCGCTTCCAAAAGTTAGCGTGCAATATAAACAAGGATTAAAAACTGCACTTTCTGCATTAGGTGTATCAGACATGTTTGATAAAGAAAAAGCTGATTTCAAAAACATATCGCAAAATAATTTATTTGTAAGCGATGTAATTCACAACACTGTTCTTAAGATCGATGAATTAGGAACTGAGGCAGCCGCTGTAGCAGGATTAGATGTATCATTGATATCAATACCTGATATCCCACCAAAAATTATGAACGTAAATAAGCCATTTTTCTTGAGTATCTATGATAATAGTACAGAACTTATATTATTTGAAGGCTCTATAACAAATCCTCAATAATCAAATGATGGGACTGATGCATAATGAATAAATATGTGCTAAGCGCACATATTTATTCATTATGAACATTATTTATTGATTTAAAATGGATTCCACAAAGCTTATAATACTATAGATATCTTAATTTTGTTTTATTGTTTTTCTAAAGAACAGAGTTCTCAAAAATACAGTTCAAATGACTGTTTATACACCTTAGTGTATAAACAGTCATTTTGCAACAGCCCCATCACTTTAAAATATTTATTTCTTTAAATCTGAAATCTGTTTTTTAAGATCAGCAATTAAATTATCTTTATCTATCACTGAAGATTCTAGTTCAGCTATCCTCTTCTCTAAAGATGAAATCATTTCATCTTTTTCTAAAGGAGGTGCAGGATTATCTACTGTTAATTTATCCAGTTGCTTAGTCCATACTGCATTCCATGACGCACCATCTGGATCAATTAAAGCTATCCATAATACAGAATCTTTAGTAGCATATTTATAAACTTTACATTTAGTATTTTTAGGTAACAAAGCTTTTGTTGCATTTTCATATATAGTACCTTCAAGAATTAAATCTACAGTGTTATAAACAATGTCACCAATAGCAAATTTCTCTTTTGGTGGATTTAATTTAGCAAGTTCAGCTTCACATAAATTTAAGAATCTTTGCCATCCTAAATCCAACGTTCTATGAGGACAGTATTTGCCTGAATAGTCTTGATGCTTTGTAATCTGTTTAATATCCCATTCAGCTTCATGAAGTAAATATGCAATTAATTTTGCAGCGTTTTTTTCGGAATTTAAAAATTTATCTCCTCCAGATTTTGAATAACATATTTCAATACCTATTCCTTGTCTATTACCATTTCCATTACCATCCCCTGCGTGCCAGGCATTTCTATTAAGTAAAATTCCTTGCACAGCTTGAGTATCATCTACTGCAAAATGGAATGATACCTCTAAATTATTGCTTACCATATAATTAATTTCGTTAATTGCTGGCGCATCATTAGCAGTGTTATGAACTACAATCCTAGTAGGATCCATGACATATGGGCATTTTATATTATACTTACTTTGATCAACTAATTTTTTAGTAATCTTGAGTACATTATCTAATGTATCTTTTAAAATAGGATCAAATTTCTGTGTAAGAGAAGTTGTAATATAATCTTCAGATTGTACATCCGCACCTGGCTGATCTACACCTTTTTCAGCATCTTGTTGCAATACATCGCTATAATCATCGTTTAAATCCATCTTTTTTCCCCCAATCTTTAATAATATTTGGTTTTTATTTTATATAATTATGATATGTTTTTTTATAACAAGTGTTACCATTATTAATAAAAATACCCATAGCTAAACTATGGGTATTTTTTGCGAGTTTTAAATCAATAATCAAATGTGATTTTTTTAAAAGTTATTGCAAGCTTAATAAAAATATGGTTTCATAGTATTGAGTAACATATTAGTTATTAATACATATAATAATAAAAATGGAGTTTTTCATGAAAATAATTGATAAAAAAGGGATCTCAGGTCTCATTGAAAGAATGCTATATATAATTTTAACAGGAGGAGTTCTCATAATGATATCTCTTCCATTTATGTTAAAATATGTTTTAATGTCCAGTCTTAGGGTCAATTTCATAGATATTGAAAGTTTTTGGTATCTTTTCATCATCATATTTTTAGAAATATCAGGGGTGGTTGCTGCATTTATAATACTTCAAGCCTTGCTGCTCTTTAAAAATATAAATAATGATAACCCGTTTAGTGGAAAAAGCTATATATATCTAAAAAGAACTTCTGTATTTTGCTTAATAGAAAGCATTTTATATTTAATAAAAATCATACTTTTTAATTCCCTTTTTACTATGGTTATCTTCATGATATTTATTATATTATGGCTTTTGATTTTAGTACTTGCAGAATTGTTTAAAAAAGCTAAAGATTATAAAGATGAAAATGATTTAACAATATGATGAGGTAGAAACTATGGCAATAATAGTAAACATAGATGTTATGATGGCAAAGAGAAAGATGAAGCTGCAGGATCTTGCTAAAGAAATCGGGATAACCCAAGCAAACCTTTCTATATTAAAGACTAATAAAGCAAAGGCAGTAAGATTTTCTACATTGGAAGATATTTGTAGAGTTTTAAAATGCCAGCCTGGGGATATTTTAGAATATGTTGAGGATGATCAAGACTAATTTTTTTGAGAGGGATAACACTTCTGATCTTTTACTTTATTCTAATCAATAAAATAAAATGTGTTAATTAAAAGGCCGAATTTAAAATTCAGCCTCTATTTTATTTAGCACTTAAAGCTGCCATAGTTATGTAATTATATGGTTTATTGAAATGTGGTAAAAAGAAGATATCTAATAACTTTAATTTATCTATTGTTACCTTTTCTTGTATTGCTAGCGAAAACATGTGATTACCCATGTGCATATCATATTTTGATGCCATCTGCACACCTAAAATTACCCTCGTTTTCTTATCAAACACTATTCTTATTTTAACCTTTTCATTACTTGTTTCTATAAATTCTGGTTTCTGATAATCCTCATAGTCAACGCAATCTACATCTAAGCCAAGATTCTTAGCTCTTTGCATGGATATTCCAGTAGATACCATCATAAAATCAAATATACAAATGCCATTTGAGCCTTGAACTCCAATGCTTTCAAGTGGTATATCTATTGCATTATATGCTGCAATAATTCCACTCCTAACAGCATTAGAAGCAAGAGCGATATAGCCAATACTATCGATAGAATTATCATAAACTGTAGCACAGTCCCCGATTGCATAAACGTTCTTTTGGCTCGTTTCTTGATTTCTATTGACAAGGTAAGCACCATTTCTAAACAGTTCTAATTTGTCTTTACCAAGTTCATTATTTGGCCTAAACCCAATGCATAAAACAACAAGATCAGCTGGATATTCATTTTTATCAGTCACAACAGTCTTGACTTTTTTATCTCCTTTTATTTCAATAAGTCTTTCCCCATAAGAAAGATTGATGCCATGTTCTTTTAAGTTTTTATCCATTTCGCTTGAAAAAGGTAGATCATAATAATTTGAAAGGCAGGTACTTGCGACATCGATCATAGTCACATTCTTATCATGCCTCTTAAACGCCTCAGCAAGTTCCACCCCAATATAACCAGCACCAATTACAATTATATTATTTAGTTCAGGATTTTTTAATTTTTCTATGACATCTTCTGCATTTTGATATAACTTAACTAATTGAACATTCTCTAAATCCTTACCAGGTACATTAGGTATGATTGGAAGGGATCCAGTTGCTAAAATCAATTTGTCATAACTTTCAAGTTTTTTTTCACCATCTTTTAAAGTTACAAAGACCTTTTTATTATCAAAATCGATTTTATCAACTTTAGATTCCATGTTCACTTTAGCACCAGCATCCTCAAGAAGTTCTTTATTTGAATAAAAAAGACCTTCTGCACCTTTTATTTGATTTCCAATCCAAAGAGCCATTCCACAACCCAAAAAGCTTATGTTGGAATTAGCATCAAAAACTACTACTTCGTTTTCCTTTCCATTTGCTAAAATAGTGTTAATAGCAGCAGTACCTGCATGATTAGCACCTATTACAATAATCTTGCTCATGAAAATTCCCCTTTCAATAGAACTATATAACAAATATACTATTAAAAGAGATTTATGTAAATATTATTTGTTAAATTATTAATAATCTACTTGACAAAATAAGTAGAGTTTTTTATAAAAAATAGTACCTTTTATTTTATGTTTAAAAGGTACCTATTGTGCATTAAATTCAATTTTTTATTAAAGCAGCTCGCCATATCTTCTTATAAAAAGTTTTTTTACCACAGTAGCAAGTATCATATAACACAATATTATTGCAATAAGGCATGGGAAATAATATAAAGGCATTTTCAGCATACCAATTAAATCTCCTAAAGGTGTATATGGTATTACTGTACCTACACAAATTCCTATAGTAGTTAGAAGTATAACTTGCCAAGACGCTCTGCTCTGTATAAATGGCAGTTTAGGAGTCCTTATCATATGAATTACAAGGGTTTGAGACCAAAGAGATTCTACAAACCACCCTGCATTGAAAAGCATCATAAATAAACCTTGAGTATCACTGGGTAAAGTCTTATATGCCCCACCAAATACTATTTGACCTATGAAAAAGTACATCAAAATATAAGTTACAATATCAAATACTGAACTTGTAGGTCCTATCCAGACCATAAATCGCGTAATCGAAGATGCATCCCATTTTCTTGGCTTTTTTAAATAATCTATATCTACATTGTCCCAAGGTATTGTAATGCAAGAAATATCATAAATCAAATTGAGTATCAATATTTGAATAGGAAGCATTGGTAAAAATGGCAAAAATGCAGAGGCAGCTAATACAGAAAGCATGTTACCAAAATTTGAACTTGCAGTCATTTTAATATACTTTATTATATTTGCGTAAATCTTTCTACCTTCTACAATTCCTTCTTCAAGGACCATTAAATCCTTTTCCAT
>JGI20166J26741_11480029_pt1 | contig 25810 bp, 19 predicted proteins | sample TergutCu122P5_FD_26741 | JGI IMG/M metagenome (IMG submission 26741)
TGACGGTATGCTTAATGCTAATAGCCCCGTTTCATGGGGAAATATTGGGCCGAACAGTGCAGACGGCGCGGATCTCTCGGCCTCCGATATCATCGCGGCCGTTTTCTGGAAAACGACTGCGCCCAACTGGAGCGCGTGGGGCGACGCCTGGACGACGGCAAATAATAAGCTCCCCGGCCTATTCGGCCAGACGGTGGATATGCCTGACTATATAAAAGGGACAAACGCCGGCGCATTCAGCTCCGGCGACGGCACAGCCGCCAACCCCTCTACATAATCACCACCGCGGCTCAACTGACCTGTTTGGCGACAGCGGTCAACTCCAACAGACCGGATGCCGTAAACGGCGGATACTATGCCGAGAAATGCTACATGCTGGGCAACGACATCGACCTATCCGCTTACGGCAAGGGCGCGGCCTTTAACGGCGGCAAGGGCTGGATACCCATAGGGATTTACGCCGAACCTTTTAAGGGCTCATTCGGCGGCGATAATAAAAAGATTATCGGGCTGTATATAGATGCTTGTGAGTTAAAAGTTTGCGAACAAACAACCGATCAGGCAACCACCTTTTGTGGAAAACTGGCTGATACTATTATTGTTCGGTCGAAACGCGCAAAAGCTTTCTCGCTTTTGCGCCTCCCTCCCGCCTCCCTCCAATGAAAGGGTTCAAATTGAGATTCTTATTATTATGACAACAGCGTTGTCAATACCGTTAAGTTTACCCTCATATCGATACGTGTAATACTGTTTTCCGTTGACTGTAACGGGGTCAACGTCATTGAGCTCGATATGCCGGGTAAACTCGGTTATTGGGATACGTATGCCCTGCGGATGATGATACGGTTTGTCTTCATGGCCCCTATGTAATGATATCCTCTGGCGGAGCAGACGTCTATGACTTTATCGCAGGTATACCAACTGTAAGCCAAGACATATGCGGGCGCTTCGGGGATCGGCAGGTTCCCGATAGTCGTTTGCGCATACTCGATTTTGGTCTGCACGGTCTTGTCATATCGGTGCAGGTCATAATTTAGGGCAAGTTCGCCGCAGCTTACCATTAAAACATTGCATTAATCCAATCCCTATACACAATGATTTTACTAAATTATTGGGAATGTGGGCAAAGCTTTCACAAAGTTGCGCTGTATGACTCTAAAAGACTGCTCAAGACCTGAGCAGTAACAAAATTTTCATAGGAGCGGTATTATTGGCAGTGCTATTCCACAGAAAATCCGGCGAACTCACGTTAAAACAAAACGGGCGAACACAAGGTCCGCGCCGTCGAATGATGCCGATACTGTTCCGGATCTTAAAAATAGCCTGCGCTCACGCTCATGCCGGAAAGCGTGAGCGCGCCGTCTTTATAGGCCACATCCGCCGTCAGGCCCGCGATATAATTTATGTAGCCGGGTCTTTTTTCCGTATAGACGCCCAGGCCGGCCCTCATCTTGATAGCGCCGTCCTCATCAGGCGTAAACCCGATGAAGTAACCGCAACTGAATCTTATGTCCGAAGCCGCGGCGGAAACCTCACGCGCGTAGTCCGTTATATCGATGCGGGCGGAACTTGTCCCGGACGATATGTCGATAAACATCCTTCCCCCGTCGTCGGAGACCTTGTACGCCACGCCGTCGGAGATCTGCTTGTTATAAGCTTCCGGCGCGAATTTGTGATCGGTCATGCCGTTGTAATCGCCGCCGGCGTCTGTTTCCATCTCGATAATATGCAGCTCGTCCACGCTCAGGCCCGTTCCGGTGCCGGAATGGGAGGAAATGGCCACCTCTTTCTCGCCGTCGCCATCATAATCAAAGATGCGCATAACCGGCAAAATGAACTCGGGGGATATCGCGGGCCAATCAAAGGCCCTCGAGACGCCGCGGTATTTCAGCGCGGCCGAATCATAGCCTATCGCGTAGAGATACGCGCCCTCGCCGTAATCCGCCGCTACGAGCGGGAACATCTGGTTTTCAAAATCATCGGGCGAAGACATGACCTTGGGCGTCAGGCGGATCGAATGGTCCGCGCCGTTCCAGTTGACGTTGTAGCCCGTTTTTTCAAAAAACTCCCTGGCGGGTATGTATGTGGCCGCGTCGGATGCGCCGTCGCGGACGATCGCCGCAAGCGGGTTGGATAACTGTACTTCCCGGTTGTTCAGATACATTTTATAGTCCACAAAGACGGCGGATTTTATGCCGCCCGACGCCAAAACCGCCGTAGCGCCGGCCGCGCTGACGGCGGCGGCCAGCGCCAGGCTTTTCACGAGGTTATTTTTCATCTTTTCCCTCCAATTACAGCGTTTCTGCGATAGCCGAGCCCCGTTCACCTGCCGCCCCTTCTGTTTTTCGTCCTGTAATTGTTCTTCGAGTGTTTGCCGTATTCGGGCGGCGCGGCCGGCGGGGGCGGCGCGGCCGGCGGGACGGACCGCTCCTGGGCGCTGGGCGCGTCCGGTTCGTCAGGAGCAAACCGGCTCAACGTGTTTGGCGCAACCTGATCCATATGCGCCGGCTGCACTCTTTTGTCTGTGAAGGGATGGACGGGCGTTTGACACGCCGCCGGTACAGGCCCAGGCGCGGGCCGTCCGGCGCTCCAGCCGGGGGAAGGCCCATGATCTGGCTGGATCAAGGGCGGGGCCAAGGCCCGGTCAACGGCGGGCGCGTCCTCGTATAAAGGGCCGTTTTCCGAGATAAGCCGCGCGTCGTCCCAGACACGACGCCGGTTTTCCTGCATCAGCGCCTGAATCTCCCGCAACAGCCGCCGGTTTTCCTCGGACCCGCGCGCGTTTTCATCCAGCAGCCGCGCGTTTTCACGCCTTAAATCCTCGATAAGCTGGGTCATCTCGCAGTGCTCTTTTATCAGGTTCTCGTTCTCGGCCTTGACGATCTCAAAGGCCGTGAAACCGCGCGAAAGCTGCTTTTCGATATTGTTGCGCCGCTCGCGCTCCTTAAAAAGATCGTCGGCGATGTTGACGGAGATCAGCAGCGACTGGTTGAACGAGCTGGCGTTCAGCGTCTTTCTGGCCTTCTTCACCTCGTCGATCTTTTTATTGACATACATAGCCAGCGCGCGGAAATAATCCCGGTCGCCGTCCCCGATCAAACCGATGGTCTTGCCGTCGATAACGACATCGACGGACGCGGCCTTTTGTGGCTCCCCGGCCGCTTTAATCTCGCCGGCCTGAGCGGCGTTTCCCGCCTCACGTACATCATCCATGCTTTCACCGCCTTTATAAGATTAAAATCCAGTGTTCAATCCGGCAAGATTTTATATAGCACTGTAGGGGCAGACCTCGTGTCTGCCCGCAGCCCGCGGATCGGGCGGAGACAAGCTGCGCCCATACTGCATATTCTCGCCGGATGAAGGCAACCTCTATAAACCCGTCATTGCGAGGAGCGGAGCGACGAAACGATCCAGAAAGCCCCGGTTTATACGTATACTGGATTGCTTCGCTTCGCTCGCAATGACTGATTGTGAAGTTAATAGTGATTGCCTGAAATACTAGATGCCTGAAATACTGGATAAGAAAACTTTAATAACCCAAAACCTGCGGACCACTCAGCAAAACCGCAACTATTCGGATATATACAGTTCCGCGGCCGGCCGGGGGCCGCCGCTACAGCATATGATCGAGTTCTTCATATGCGGCGTCCTTTTTATCGGTAAGCATATAGCTCATCTGAGCTTCCCCAGTTTGATAAGCGATTCCCGGATCCTTTTCTCGACGCCGTTTTCGGACGGGTTGTAATATACCCGGTCCGCGAGCTCGTCGGGCAGGTACTGCTGCGGGGTGTAGTGCCCCTCGTAGTCATGCGGGTATTTATAGCCGATGCCGCGCCCGAGCCGCCCGGCGCTTTTATAGGACGCGTCCTTCAGGTACGGCGGAACGCCGGAGAACTGCTTTTTCTCCACATCCTCCCAGGCGGCCGAAATGCTCACGACGGCCGCGTTCGATTTGGGCGCGCAGGCCACGTAGGCCGCCGCCTGGGCCAGTATGATGCGGCATTCCGGCATGCCGATGAAATCCGTGGCGGCGTACGCCGCGACGGCCACCTGCAGGGCGTGCGGGTCGGCGTTGCCCACGTCCTCGGAGGCGCAGATGACGATCCTGCGCGCGACAAACTTCGGGTCCTCCCCCGCGTACAGCATGCGCGCCAGGTAATAGACCGCGGCGTCCGGGTCCGTGCCGCGCATGCTCTTGATAAACGCGGATATGACGTCATAGTGGTTGTCGCCCGTTTTGTCGTAGAGCACGGCCCTTTTCTGGATACACTGCTGCGCCGTCGCGATGTCCAGCGCGATGCGCCCGTCCGCGCCCGGCTGTGTCGTGAGGGCCGCCAGCTCCACGGCGTTCAGCGCGGCGCGGGCGTCCCCCCCGGCGATGTCCGCCAGAAAATCCAGCGCGTCCTCCTCCGCCCGGATATTGAACCCGCCGAGGCCGCGCTCGTTATCCGCGATGGCGCGCTTCAACAGCGTCTTGATATCCGCCGCGCGAAGCCCCACAAGCTCAAATATTATCGAGCGCGAGAGCAGGGAGCGGTTGACCTCAAAATAGGGGTTCTCGGTCGTCGCGCCGACCAGCACGACAAAGCCCTCCTCCACATGCGGCAGCAGCGCGTCCTGCTGGGATTTATTGAAGCGGTGTATCTCGTCGATGAACAGGATCGTCTTGCGCCCGTCCGTCGCCATGAGGCTCTTGGCCCGCTCGACGACCTCCTTGATGTCCTTGATGCCGGACGTCGTGGCGTTCAACTGCGTGAAATCCGCCGCCGTGGTGTTGGCGATGATCCTGGCGAGGGTGGTCTTGCCCGTCCCGGGCGGCCCGTACAGGATAATGCTGGTGAGCTTGTCCGCCACGATGGCGCGGTATAACAGCGCGCCCTTGCCCACGATGTGCTCCTGCCCCACGAACGCCTCCAGGCTTTCCGGGCGCATGCGCTGCGCGAGCGGAGCCTGCTTTGACAAATTCCTCTCGCGCTGGTAGTCGAACAGGTCCATGGGCCAACTTCCTTTTAATCAATCTACTATTAATATACCATAAAACAAAATAATTTCAAGCGAAACAAACGCCGCCGAGGGTTCGCCGCGGCGATTCCCGGATGCCCCCAAATGTACCGGGGCTATTGACAGCGCGTTTAATCAAATGTACAATAATTTGGATCTGCTTGTTATTTGATACTGTTTCTTGATGAAGGTAGACATAGATCAGCTATCCTCCATTGGCGCGCGCAGACCTGCGAATAGAAGATTTCGCTGTGTCTGCGCGCATTCCGGATGTACGCTGCTTTATGTCGATGATAAAAAAGAACAGTACGACGTGGGTTCGGAGAAGCCGAATAACATAAGGCGATCCCTATTAACTTCACAACCAGTCATTGCGAACGAAGCGAAGCAATCCAGTATACGCATAAACCGGGATTTCCCGGATTGCTTCGTCGCTTTGCTCCTCGCAATGACGGGTTTATAGAGGTTGCCGTAAATTGATGGAGGCATGTGGCAATGTTCGAGGATAAAACACTTTTGATCACCGGCGGTACAGGCTCGTTCGGCAACGCCGTCCTAAGACGGTTCCTGGACACCGATATCGGTGAGATCCGCATTTTCAGCCGCGACGAAAAAAAACAGGACGACATGCGCGATATCTATCAGAATCCCAAGCTCAAATTCTATATAGGCGATGTGCGCAACTACGACAGTGTCCGCGCCGCTATGGAGGGCGTTGACTATATATTTCAGGCGGCGGCGCTCAAACAGGTGCCGTCCTGTGAGTTTTTCCCCGTTGAGGCCGTGCGCACAAACGTACTGGGCACCGAGAATGTCGTGAGCGCCGCCATAGACGCGGGCGTCAAAAATGTCATCTGCCTCTCTACGGATAAAGCGGTTTATCCCATCAACGCCATGGGTATGTCCAAGGCGCTCATGGAAAAGACCGCGCTGGCCAAAACGAGGAGCGCGAAAAACACGACGATCTGCGTCACGCGATACGGCAACGTCATGTGTTCGCGCGGTTCGGTCATCCCGCTGTTTATAAAGCAGATACGCGCGAATAAGCCGCTGACCGTCACCGATCCCAATATGACGCGCTTCATGATGTCATTGGAGGACGCGGTGGAATTAGTGCTGTTCGCGTTCGCCAACGGCAGCGCCGGAGACACGTTTATACAGAAAGCCCCCGCCGCGACCGTTCGGTTATTGGCGGAGACCTTGTGCGAAATATTCGATTACCCGGTGAACATCCGTGAAATCGGAACGCGCCACGGCGAGAAGCTTTTTGAGAGCCTGCTGACGCGCGAGGAAATGGCTCACGCGGAGGATATGGGCGAATACTTCCGCGTGCCCCTCGACAGACGCGATTTGAATTATGGCAAGTATTTTGTTTCCGGTCAGGAATCCATCTCGCAGGCTGCCGATTATACGTCCCACAGCACAAGAAGGCTGGAAAAACCGGAACTGAAAAATATGCTCCTGTCTTTGGATTATATAAAGCGGCAACTGGCCGGAGATGCCGTATCGGAGGGATATTGAAGCGGATACGAGGGGTTTGACTTGGCATGGCGCGGCGTGTTATCGATATTCGCGGCGATATTGGAGGGTTTTGTCGAAATAAATATTTAAAAAATGGTAAAAAATATATTGCATATTTATTACGATTGTGTTAATATAAATAACGTAGATGATAAGAACTTGTTTCTTTGATTCTCAAATGTTAAATTTTACGCATGAAAATTAATATTTAAATTAATATTTAAAGTTAATTGGTACGTAAATTTAACTATGGGGGGTTTATATTGATGCGAACGCTGTACAAAATCTTCCTCGCGGCCGTCTTTACGGTTTCGATGGCGTTCCTGTTTTCAGGCAACGCGCAGGCCCTCAATGTCAGCGCGAAGGACGTAGTCGTCACGGACGATGGGGTCACGCAGCACTATGTCACGTCCTCGGAGACATTGAACGGCTTCTTGCAGTCTCAGAATATCGTCATAAAACTCAACGACAAAATGACCGTGACGACCTCAAGGGCCGTCGAGGACAGCAATATACTCGCCGACGACGTCGTCACCACCGTCGTCATTGAGCGCGGCTTTGACGTAAACGTGGATATTGACGGCGCCCGCACGCCCGTGAGCGTAACCGCGGGGACGCCCGTCGGCAGGCTGTTCCTGGACACAAAGGCGAAAATCGGCGGGACGCTGTTTAACAACGCGGACCCCAGCGCGATTCTGACCTCCGGGCAAACCGTTTATTTCACCAGGGGTTCTGTCAGGGAAATCACCGAGGCGCAGCCCATCCCCTTTGACACAAAGACCGTGGACGACCCCGCGGCGCCCGAGGGGACGGACACCGTCGCCCAGGACGGCGCGGCCGGGGAACTCGACAGCGTTTACAGCGTAACCTATAACGGCGATCAGGAGATCAGCCGCGAGCTGGTTTCCCAGACGGTCAAGACGCCGCCTGCGGATAAAATCATAAAACACGGCACAAAAAAGCCCGATCCCGTTCCCGAAAACAGCGTCAAAGGGCATAAATATTCCAAGATAGTCAACATGAAATGCACGGCGTACAACGCGGGCAGCTGCGGCAAAAAGCCCGGCAGGCCCGGATACGGCGTCACCGCCACGGGGACAAGGGCCGTCCGCGGCACCGCCGCCGTGGACCCGTCGGTGATCCCCCTCGGCACAAGGCTGTACGTGGAGGGTTACGGCGAGGCTGTCGCCGCGGATACGGGCGTCTACGGGCAGCATGTGGACCTGTATTTTGAAAATTATTCGGACGCCGTGCGATTCGGCGTCAAGCACCTGAATGTATATTTCCTGACGGATTGAGGCGTTTTGAAAGCGCTTTAACTGTTCAACCGTACAAAATTAATTATCGGTTTCCATAATACCATACAAAACGTCCGCTCGCCGGGCGTTATTTTTTTCTCATTATTTCGCTTCATTTGCGACAAAAAGCCGTTGACTTTTTATCGCCAATGCATATAATAGTTAATGGTCAAAATAGTTAAAGTTTAAATAGTTAAGTATTAAATATTTAAGATTTAGAACAATTAAACTTTTAACTGTTAAGAATCATGGCGACTGTTAAGAATCATGGCGACCTCTAAAAACCTGTCATTGCGAGGAGCGTGAAAACCTGTCGTTGCGAGGAGCGAAGTGACGAAGCAATCCGGAAAAACCTGAATTCAGCGTGAACTTGGATTGCTTCGCTCCGCTCGCAATGACGGACCAAGGGTTTTTAGAGATTCCCTTATAACATGAAGGTGATGATTTATGCAAGACTGCGATAGGGACCCGGATAAGGAGGTAATGGATTTTTGCGGCGCGCTGCCGGAAGCGGATGAGCGGATAGCCGGGGCGGACGGGTCTGATCCCATGGGCGACGAGGCGCGCGCGGCCGCGGTGGAACTGGCTATAATACTGCCGAGCATCATGAAGGAGCTAATGAAGAGTCTAATGAAGGACCTGTTCAGGGACAGCCTGTATTCGTTCAGGGAATTGCGCATCCTGCCGCTGGTCAAGGGCGAGCCCGGTATGACCATGGGCTATTACAGCGAGCGCCTGTTCATGTCAAAGCCCAATTTTTCCCAGCTAATCGACAAAATGGTCAACAACGGTTATCTGGAACGCAAGACGCAAAAGCGCGACAGGCGGACCATAACCCTGGAGATCACCCAGAAGGGCGAGGAGAAGATGCTCGCGCTCCGCGCCCCCGGCAGCCGGTATCTGCAAAAAAAATTGAGTGAATATTCCGACGACGATCTGCGGACGCTGAGGATGAATCTGCTTTCGGTCAGCGCGATCCTCAAAAAATATCATGATTGATTGATTGGATAATCACTAAGATCAGAAAGGTAAAGTGAAAAGATGAAAAAGGTATTGCTGGTAATAATTGTGTTAGCTATATTGGCCGGCGGGGGGTCATACGGCTATATGTATCTTCGGGACGCGGCGGCGTATTTCACGACCGACAACGCCGCGGTGACCGCGGACACCGTAACCGTAACCCCGCTGGTATCCGGCACCGTGTCCTCATGGAACGTCAAAGAGGGCGATACGGTCAAGGCCGGGCAGGTCCTGGGCAAGCTGGATCTGAGCGGGCTCGTCTCAAGCAGCGCCATCAGCGCCAGCGGGCTGAGCTCCTCCGCGGACCCGCTGGTGTCGAAATCGGACATAAAATCCCCGATAGACGGCAAGGTCATCGTGTCCAAAGGGCTCGTCGGGCTGACGCTGGCCCCGGGCTCTCAGGCCGCCGTCATAGCCAATACAAACGATATGTATATCAACGCCAATATTGAGGAGACCAGCATCTTCAGGATAATGGCCGGCCAAAGCGTCATAGTCCGGATAGACGCGTACCCCGGCAAGGTGTTCGCCGGTTATGTGGACCGGATTGGCCAGTCCACGCAGTCCGCGTTCTCCCAGTTTCCAAACCTCAACACCAGCGGTACATACACCAAGGTCACGCAGCTCATACCCGTGAGGATCGTCATCTCAAACCCGGATAATCTGCCGCTGATCATGGGCATGAACGCCACGGTCAGAATAAAATACTGATATTGATTTTTACTTATATAGATTTTAAGGAGGATCAACTTGAAAAATATTGTCTCAACGATTAGCCATAAGATAATATCCGCGGCGTTATTGACGGCGGCCGCCGCGTCCCTTGCGGCGTGCTCCGCCGCCCCCAGCGGCACGCCGTCGGTCAAAACCGCCCAGGCCCGGGAGGGCAGCATATCGGCCACAGTCGACGTCGCGGGCGTGCTGCTGCCGAATACGACGCAGAACGTCAGCGCCAAGATCAGCGGGGCGGTCCTCAAGGTCGCCGGGAATGTGGGCGATACGGTCAATAAGGGCGACCTGCTCATCCGGATAGACGTGCATGAGCTCCAGGCGCAGCTCGCCCAGGCCCAGGCCGCCAAGTCCAATACACAGGACCAGGTGGGCATCGCCAAGGCGGCGGTCGATAACGCGGCGGCGTCGCTCGAGGCCGCGAAGAGGACGCTGGATAACCAGGTGGCCCAGGCCAAATCCGCCCTGGACGCCGCCAAAACTGCGGTGGCATCCGCCAAAACCGCGGTGGACACCGCCGAAAGCGTCCTCAAGGCCACAAAGGAGCAGGCCGACGTGCAGATACAGCAGGCGCAGATAGCGCTGGATCAGGCGCAGAAAAATTACGATACGAACAAACAGCTCTTTGACGCGGGCCTGCTGCCTCAGACCGGCATGGACGCCTACACGACGGCGCTGGACAGCGCGCAGAACGCGCTGGAACTGGCCAACGCCGCCGCGCAGACGGCGGTGGCCACGGCGCAGGCGGGTGAGGGCACGGCGCAGGCGGCGCTGGGCACGACGCAGGCCAATTTGGACAAAGCCCAGCTCACTTACGACCAGGCCGTCAGCCCCGACGCGCAGAGCGCTATAGTGGCCGCCCAGGGCGCGCTCACCAGCGCGCAGAAGCAGTACCAGAGCGCCTCGACCTCGGGCGTGGCCGTGGCCGACGCGGGCATTGGCAATATCGACGCGCAGCTTCAGAACGCCGACATATACGCCGGTATATCGGGCGTAATCGTCAATAAAAACATAAACGAGGGCGATGTCGCAAGCCCCGGCGTGACGCTCCTCACCATAGCGGACACCTCCGCCCTGAAATTGCGCGGCACCATCGATCAATCGGTCTTGCCGTACGTCAGGAACGGCCAGCAGGTGTCCGTCGTATGCGACATATACCCCGACCGCCGGCTTTCCGGAACGGTCACCAGCGTCGGGCCCATGTCCGTATCCACGGGCGGCGTGTTCCCCATTGAGATCACCCTGCAAAACCCCGGGGATCTCGCGCCAGGCATCTCCGCCCATGCTTCGATTGAAATTAAATCAGAAATTAAATCAGAAATAAAATCAGAAATAAAATCCGGCGGCGCCTCCGATTCGGATCAAAATCATATCACCGTGCCCAATTCCGCCGTTCAAACAGCCGATTCGCAGACGTTTGTATATGTCGTTTCAATGGGGTCAAGACAAGACGGCAATAGATACACTGTTACAAAATGCCCTGTAACCGCCGGCATAAAGGGCGATACCGACACGGAGATACTGAGCGGCCTCAAGGCGGGCGATACCGTGGTCACGGCCAATTTCGCGGGGCTTGCGGACGGTGTAAAGGTCGAGATCATGCAGTAATCCTACGGCCCCCGCTGTCGTTGCCGGAACGCCGCCGTCAAAAGTCCAATTATGCTATGATATCGGCAATTCTGCTGCAATAATGGCAGTTAAGCAGTTATGCTGTTATAGTGGCAATCATGCTGATATAGTAGCAATCATGCTGTTACATCGGAAATTATGCTGCTATAGTGGCAATTATGCTGTGATATCGGCAATTATGCTGTGTTAGCGGAAATTATGCTACTACAGCAGAAATTATGCCGTAATGTAACAGTTTTGTCATTGTAATACATTTTTCGTCATTGCGAGCGAAGCGAAGCAATCCAGCGCGCCTTGCCATTTGTAGCGCCATTGATTTTCGAGTATGCCGTCATTGCGAGCGAAGCGAAGCAATCCAGTAAAGTGCGGCGTATCATGAGCAATGAAACTTACGGCTATGTATACATTCTCTTCAATGAGAGAAACGGCACGCTGTATACCGGTGTGACCTCAAATTTAATCAAACGGGTGTATGAACATAAAAGTAAGGCTGTCAAAGGTTTCACAAGTAAGTATAGAGTTGATAAACTGGGCTATTATGAAATGTATGACACCATAGTTTACGCCATAGAGCGCGAGAAAAAAATAAAAGGCGGTTCCAGAAAAAAGAAACTGGCATTGATCGAGAGCATGAATCCTGAGTGGAAGGATTTATATGATACTATTATTTGATTGGCGTGCAAGTTATGAAACACGTATGGCGGTGGGGCTGGATTGCTCCGCTCCGCTCGCAATGACGCATGCGGACATTGCTTGACACATGGATTTGCGCAATCTCGGGACGAGATGGCAATGACGTTTCGTATCGCATAGGAGTGGGCTGGATTGCTCCGCTCCGCTCGCAATGACGTATTTGCCTCGCTGACGTATTTGTCGCGATGACGTATCATTTGCTGCGGCGACGTATTTGCCTGCGGCGACGTATTTGCTGCGACGATGCATTTGCCGCGGTGACGCATTTGCCTGCGGCGGCGCATTTGCCCATAATGATGTGCATGTAGCTCATAACGGTGTATTTGCGGAGGTTTGGTCCGCCAAAACATCTAATTTTTTGAATGTGAAGTGATTGAGTGTTAAAATTGCGGAGGTTTTTAAAACCTTATTATATTTTGCTGTTCCTGGATTTCTGCTTCCTCGCCGGCCAGGCTACGTGCGATCTGTACATGCCGACGGTCACGGGCGATATGGTCAACAACGGCATGATGCAGGGCAACACGGCTTATGTCTACTCCAGCGGCGTAAAGATGATATTTATCGCCCTGATAGGCACGGCCTGCGCCATAACCGCGAGCTTTATAGGCTCGCGCATGGCCATCGCCATCTGCCGGGACCTGCGGCGGGCCGTCTTTGTCAGCGTCGAGGGGTACTCCATGAACAATTTCGACAAAATCGGCACGGCCTCTTTGGTGACGCGCAGCACCAACGACATCACGCAGATACAGAACGTGCTGGTCATGGGTTTCCGCTTCATCCTGTATTCGCCGATAGTGCTGGTGTCCGGGTTTATCCTGGCGTATACCAAGGATAAAAACCTCACCGTGATCCTGGCCGTGGCCCTGCCGGTACTGATCGGCGTTATGGTGAGCTTTGCCGGGAACGCCATGCCGCTGTTCCGCATGATGCAGAAAAAGGTGGACGCGGTCAACCTGACGCTGAGGGAGAGCCTTACGGGCATCCGCGTCATCCGCGCCTTCAATAAGATGGAATACGAAAAGAAGCGGTTCACGGCGGCCAACAAGGACCTGACGCAGAACGCCATACGGGTCAACAAGATAATGGCGGCCATGCAGCCGATAATGATGGTCTTTCTCAATCTGACGCTGGTCTCGATAGTCTGGCTGGGCGGCTGGCAGGTGGCGCAGAACACCACGCAGTTCGGCAACATGTTCGCGTTTCAGCAGTACGCCATGACCATACTGTTCTCAGTCATCATGATAGGCATCATGTTCATCATGATCCCCCGCGCCCAGGCTTCCGCCCTGCGCGTCGGCGAGGTGCTGGAGCTGAAGTCCGAGATCACCGATCCGGATAAGCCCGTCAGGGAGTGGGGCGGAAAGGGTTTCCTCGAGTTCAGGGACGTGACGTTCTCCTATCAGGGGGCGGAAGCGCCCGTCTTGAGCAATATTTCATTTTCCGCGGGGCCCGGCGAGATGACCGCCATCATCGGGGGCACGGGCAGCGGCAAATCCACGCTGATAAACCTCATACCGCGATTCTATGACGTCTCGTCGGGGCAGGTCCTCGTGGACGGCGTCGACGTGCGGGATATGACGCAGAAGGATCTGCGGGACAAGATAGGTTTCGTGCCGCAGGGCGCGGTGCTGTTCTCGGGGTCGGTCGCCGAGAACATACGCTTCGGCAAGAAGGACGCGACAGATGAGGAGATCGAGAACGCCGCGAGGGTCGCGCAGGCGTATGATTTCGTGTCCAAGATGGAGGACGGCTTTGAGACCATGATATCCCAGGGCGGGACAAACGTCTCCGGCGGGCAGAAGCAGCGCCTGTCCATAGCCCGCGCCGTGGTGAGAAAGCCCGAGATCTACATATTCGACGACAGCTTCTCCGCCCTGGATTTCAAGACCGACGCGCGCCTTCGGGCCGCGCTCAAAGAAGAGGTCAAGGGTTCGGACAGCACGGTCATCTTTGTCGCGCAGAGGATATCCACCGTCATGGACGCGGACAGGATAATCGTGTTGGACGACGGCGCCGTCGCCGGCATGGGCACCCACAGGGAACTGCTGGCGGGCTGCCCCATATACCATGAGATCGCCTCAAGTCAGCTTTCAGAGGAGGAATTGGCATGAGCGACACAGCGACGCGGCAGCCGAGACAGCCTCAAGGCAGACAGCACAGGGGCCCGGGCGGCGGGCCGCCCGGCATGCGGGGCGTGGTGGAAAAGCCCAAGAATTTTAAGGCCACGTTCTCCCGCCTGATCACTTATCTGGCGCCGCAGAAGAATAAATTCCTGGCCGTAGTGATACTGGCGGTGTTCAGCACGGCGTTTTCCATCGCCGGCCCAAAGATACTGGGCAAGGCGACGACGAAAATCGGCGACGGGCTGATCGCCAGGATAACGTATATCGTCAAAATCTATACCGCGCAGAACACGGGCCAGCCGCAGTCCGTGATAGACAGCCTGATACATTCGAACATCCCGCTGTTTGACTTCGGCTATATCACCCGCATCATGTTCATTATGATCGGGCTGTACCTGCTCAGTTCCACGCTGATGTTCATCATGGCATACATCATGTCGGACGTGTCGCAGATGACGGTGTTCAACATGCGCCAACAGGTCAAGGAAAAGCTGGATAGGCTGCCGCTCAAGTATTTTGACACGCGCACCCACGGCGAGATCCTGAGCCGCGTCACCAATGACATGGACACCATCGCCAATACGCTCCAGCAGAGCCTGACGCAGTTTATCACCTCCGCCGTGACCATTATAGGCATATTCATCATGATGCTGACCATAAGCCCGCTGCTCACGCTGATCGGCGTGCTGACGGTGCCGCTTTCCGCGATAATCTCCATGGTCATCGTCCAGAATTCTCAGCGCTTTTATAAAAGCCAGCAGAAATTCATCGGGCAGATCAACGGCCATGTGGAGGAGATGTACGCCGGCCATAAGGCCGTAAAGGTATTTTCCCATGAGGACGAATCCATTAGGATCTTTGATATATCGAACAAGCAGCTCCATGACGTGGGCTGGAAGGCGCAGTTTGTGTCCGGCATCATATTCCCGGCTTTAAACTTCGTCAGCAATGTCGGCTATGTGCTGGTGTGCGTGGTGGGCGGCGTGCTGGTGGCGAAGCACTCCATACAGATCGGCGACGTGCAGAGCTTTATCCAGTATTTGCGCAACTTCACGCAGCCGATAGTGCAGACGGCCAGCATCGCCAACACCGTGCAGTCCACCGTCGCGGCGGCCGAGCGCGTGTTTGAGATTCTGGACGAGGAGGAGGAGATCCCCGACGCGCCCGACGCCGTGGAGCTCGGCAAGGTGCGGGGCACCGTCAGTTTTGAGCACGTCAGGTTCGGATACACGCCCGATAAGACGCTCATCACCGATATGAACATCGACGTCAGGAGCAGCCAGACCGTCGCCATCGTGGGCCCCACGGGGGCGGGGAAGACCACCCTCATCAATCTGCTCATGCGCTTCTATGAGATACAGGGCGGGGTCATCAGCGTGGACGGCGTCGATATCACGCGTCTGCGCCGCAGCGACCTGAGGAGGACCTTCGGCATGGTTTTGCAGGATACCTGGCTGTTTAACGGCACGATATACGACAATATCCGCTACGGCAATGAAAACGCCGCGGATGAGCAGCTCAAGGCCGCCTCCCGCGCGGCGCTGGCGCACCGCTTTATACGCACGCTGCCCGAAGGCTACGACACCGTCCTTAATGAGGAAGCCTCCAATATCTCCCAGGGGCAAAAACAGCTCCTGACCATCGCCCGCGCCATCCTGGCCGACCCCGATATCCTGATACTGGATGAGGCCACCAGCAACGTCGATACCCGCACGGAGGTGATGATCCAGAAGGCCATGGACGCCCTGATGGAGGGCCGTACCAGCTTTGTCATCGCCCACCGCCTCTCCACCATAAGAAACGCGGACATCATCATCGTCATGAACCACGGCGACGTCATAGAGCAGGGCAACCACAGCGAACTCATGGCGGCGGACGGCTTCTACGCGGATCTCTACAACAGCCAGTTCGCCGGGAAGAGCTCGTTGGACGAGGCCGGGGCCTGACAACCCTTTCATTGGAGGGAGGCGGGAGGGAGGCGCAAAAGCGAGAAAGCTTTTGCGCGTTTCGACCGAACAATAAAAGGCGTGAAAATGAGATTCGTATAAAGCATATTCGGCGAGGCCGAACCCTTGTCACTGCAGGGCCGCCGCAATCCGTCATTGCGAGCGCCCATGGCCTGAAGGCCGCCTGACCGCCAACGCGCGAAGCAATCCAGTATACCGGACTGAGGGCGAAATTATGTATGCCCTCTACGGAATGCGGTAAATTATGGCGGGCAAAGGGTTGGCGCTATGTAGGGGCGGACGACCCTGTCCGTCCGCCGGACTAAAGATTTCCCAATAATTGACGTAGGTTCGACGGAATAAACTTGCACACTCAAGTATATTTCGGTGTAAACCGTCCGGATCGCTTCGCTCATTTACCGCATCTAATTCTGCCGTGCGTTCGCCCTTTGAACGCACGGATACCTATATCTGCCGTGCGTTCGCCCTTTGAACGCACGAATCCCGCGAGCGCCGCTCGCCACGGTGAACGAAGTTCAACATGACGTATCGTAACTAGTGATCTATCCGGCAAAATTTTGCGGAACGCTGTAGGGGCAGACCTCGTGTCTGCCCGCAGACTGGGCGGAGACAAGCTCCGCCCCTACTACATTTTATCGCCGGATAATACACTGGTGATCTATCCGGCAAAACTTTGCGGAACGCTGTAGGGGCAGACCTCGTGTCTGCCCGTATTCCGGGCGGAGACAAGCTCCGCCCCCACTACATGCTCTTGCCGGATGAAATACCAGACATTATTTTCTTGACTCTCATGGTAATGCCTATTAAGTGGGCGCTCACAACGGCGGACAGACGGAATCCGCCGCAATCCGTCATTGCGAGCGCCCATGGCCTGAAGGCCGCCTGACCGCCAACGCGCGAAGCAATCCAGTTCATCAAACTGGCGTCAACGCTGGTTCAAAAGGAGCAATCATCAGATTTATGGATAACGGGTTTATAGACAGCAAAGCTTTGGATAAAATCATCCAAACCCTCGCGCGGGAGCTCAACAGAGACGCGGCGCATATCCAAAACGTCGTGGCGCTGATAGACGAGGGGAACACGATCCCCTTTATCGCGCGCTACCGCAAGGAGCTGCACGGCTCCATGGACGATACGGCGCTGCGCGCGCTCGGCGAGCGCCTCGCGTATCTGCGGAATTTGCAGGGCCGGCGCGAAGAGGTCGCGCGCGCTATCGACGGGCAGGGCAAACTCACCGGGGAACTCGCCGCCGCGATCGAAAACGCGTCCACCCTGGCGGAACTCGAGGACATTTACCGCCCATACAGGCAAAAGCGCCGCACCAGGGCGACGGCCGCCAGGGAGAAAGGGCTTGAGCCGCTGTCGGCGCTGCTGTTCGCGCAGGGGCCCGATCTGCCGGACATATATGAATTGGCGGCCCGGTATATCGATCTGGACAAGAGTGTCGACACCGCGGATCAGGCGCTGGCGGGGGCCTCCGATATCATCGCGGAGAATATCGCGAACAGCGCCGATATACGCAAGCGGCTGCGCGGGCTGATCGCGAAAAGCGGCAGCCTCGTCAGCGCCGCGGCGGGCGAGGACGACAGCGTCTACCGGCTGTATTATGACTTCGCGCAGCCCATCCCGCGGCTCCAGGGACATCAGGTCCTCGCGCTCAACCGCGGCGAGAAAGAGGGCTTCCTGAAAGTTTCCCTGGAAACGGACAGGGAGCGGTCCCTGGCCGCCATCAAGCGGACGGAACTGAAGCCCGGCGGGAGGGCTGAGGCGTTTATCTGCGCCGCTATCGAGGACGGGTACGACCGGCTGCTGTTCCCGTCGCTGGAGCGGGAGATCCGCAGCGCCCTCACGGAAGCCGCGAATGAGGGCGCTATCCGCAATTTCGCGCTGAACTTAAAGCCGCTCCTGATGCAGCCCCCGGTGAAGGGCCATGTGACGATGGGGCTCGACCCGGGCTACCGCATGGGCTGCAAAGTCGCCGTCGTGGACGGCATGGGCAAGGTGCTGGACACGGCCGTGGTCTATCCGACATACGGCGAACGGCAGAAGCGGGAGGCGATCGTCGCGCTGGGCCGTCTGATCCGGGAGCACAATGTCGAGCACATTTCCATAGGCAACGGCACCGCCTCAAGGGAAACCGAACAGATGACAGTCGAGCTTATCGCCGAGAATCCCGGCGTCAGCTATATGATCGTCAACGAGGCCGGCGCGTCGGTGTATTCCGCGTCGGAGCTCGCGGCGCGGGAGTTCCCGCAGTTCGACGTCAATCTCAGAAGCGCGGTGTCCATCGCCCGGCGCATGCAGGACCCGCTTGCGGAACTCGTCAAGATCGACCCCAAGGCCATCGGCGTCGGGCAGTATCAGCACGACATGCCGCAGAAACGCCTGGACGAGGCCCTCTCCGGCGTCGTCGAGGATTGCGTCAACACTGTCGGCGTCGATCTGAACACCGCGTCGCCGTCGCTGTTGCAGCGGGTGTCGGGCCTGGGCCCTGTGACGGCCGGGAACATAGTGACGTACCGCGAGGAAAACGGCGCCTTTACCGCCAGAAAGCAGCTCCTGAAGGTGCCGAAGCTGGGCCCGAAGGCCTATGAGCAGTGCGCGGGGTTCCTGCGCGTGCCCGAGAGCGGGAACGTGCTCGACAATACCGGCGTACACCCCGAAAGCTACGCGGCGGCGGAAAGGCTCATCGAGCTGTGCGGGTACGGGCTTTCGGATATCCGAAGCGGAAACGCCGCCGATTTGCCGCAAAGGATCAGGGACATCGGGGAAGCGGAGGCCGCCGCGGCCTGCGGCGTAGGCGTCCCGACGCTCCGCGACATCGTCGGCGATCTCTTAAGGCCCGGGCGAGACCCCCGGGACGAGCTGCCCGCCCCCGTGCTGCGCACCGACGTGCTGGGGATGAAGGACTTGAAGCCCGGCATGGCGCTGACCGGCACGGTGCGCAACGTCATAGATTTTGGCGCGTTCGTCGACATCGGCGTGCACCAGGACGGGCTCGTGCACATTTCCGAGCTGGCCGACAGATTCGTGCGCCATCCGTCGGAGGTGGTTTCCGTCGGCGACGTCGTCAAGGTCGTGGTGCTGAGCGTCGACGAGGCGAAGAAGCGCGTCGCGCTTTCGATGAAGCGGGTGGATACAAATTTATGAGCGGCTGTAATAAAACAGTGTGTATCAGCTTATTACGATTGTCTTGTTTTGGTCGTCCCAGTCGATTTTCAGCCCCAGGCTTTCGGAAACAGCCCTTATGGGGAGCAGCGTCCTTCCTTTTATGATGATAGGGGTGACATTGTCGTATTTGCCGAAGTCTATAAATTGCCCGTTCGCCAAAACGTTTATTATCCCCGGCTTGCCGTATTGGATGTACTGCCACGGCTCCTGCGTATTGATGATTACGGTCTTGCTATCACTGTGCCAATCCACGGTCAGCCCCAGGCTTTCGGCGATGGCCCTCACGGGGAGCAGCGCCCTGCCCTCCGTCACAATGGGCGTGATATTGTTGTATTTGCTGAAATCGATATATTTCCCATTGACCAAAACGCTGATCACTCCCGGTTCAACCTGCCGGGGAAAGACCGCCTCTTCCGCGGGGGTGTGATTTATCGGTTCCTGCGTAAGCGCGCGGTATTTGGGTTCTTCCGGATACGGCGGGCTCACCGTTTTTTCTGAGGGGGGATTTGCCGCACCCTTTGAAGGGGGCGCGCCCGCCGCGCCGCCGCCTTGTGAGGGGACCATACCCGTTCCGCCGCCTCCGCCCTGTGAAGGCGATGAGCCTCCTCCGCCACCGCCTCCCTGTGGGGGCGGGCTGTATCCTCCGCCTTGCGGGGGGGATTGATCCGCCGGCCCCTGCGCCGCCGGTTCCTCGGGGATCTTTATTACCCCTTCGGAATCGGGCGCGGCCGGTTCAGGCCCCTGGGCAGGTTCAAGGTCTTCCGGTCCGGGTCCCGGGGCGGACGGGCCCGGTTCCTCATATGTCAATTCGAGCGCCGGAACCTGTATGAGCCCCCTGCCGTACCACAGCGGATTGCCGAGCGGAATCACTTCATTATACAGCATTTCCCGCAGCAGATTGTTGTCGGCGTTGGGGTGCGCCTGCTTTAACAGCGCCAAATTCCCGCTCACATAGGGCGTCGCCATCGACGTCCCGCTGCCCGATGCGTAACCGTTTCCCATAGCGGTGGTGTAGATATTGACGCCCGGCGCCGATACGTCTATCCCGGCGCCGGTTGAGGAAAATACGGCGCGGCCGTTATTGACGTCGGTGGCGGCCACGCCGATCACCACATTGTATTTCGCGGGATAGTTTACCGTATCGCTGACCCCGGCCGCATCCCCGCTGTTGCCGGCGGCGGAGGCCAGCGACACGCCCTGCGAGTATGCCTTGTTGACCATATCCTCCAGTATCCGCGAGCGTTGGTCGCTCCCCAGGCTCATATTTATGATGTCGATGCCGTTGTCGATGCACCAGTCGATGCCCGCGAGCAATTCAGACAGATAGCCCTCGCCGTTCCGGTCCAGGACTTTAACGGCGTAGATGTTGCTTTCCGGCGCAACGCCGACCGTGCCTATATTGTTGTCCAGCGCGGCTATTATGCCGGCGACGCCGGTCCCGTGCCCGTTATCGTCATAGAACGACGCGTTGTCCGGATCAAAGGATACCCCGCCGGCGATCCGCAAATCCTCATGGGGGGATATGCCCGTGTCGACCACGGCGATATTCACCCCTTTGCCGGTAAAGCCGCTGTTCCACGAGCGCGGCGCCTGCACCCTCTCGGCGCCCCAGTTCATCACCTGCGCGAGCGCGCTGATCCTCGCGTCCTCTTCGATCGCGGCTATATCCGGATCATTTTTCATCTCATTTATTTCTTCGGGGGATGCCGTCAACGATTCGGCCGGGATGTTCCTGTACGCCCTCCTCGCTCTGCCGCGCCGGTTCGCGCCCCTGTTTCTGTCGTGGCCGGCCCTGTACTCTATAATCACGCGTTTTTCCTCATTTGGCGGCTGCGTTTGAAGGGCTTGCGGCTGCGTTTGAAGGGCTTGCGGCTGCGTTTGAAGGGCGTGTAAATCGGCTGCTGCGTGTGAATCCCCTGCGCCCGGCTGGGTTTCGTTCGCGTGTGAATACGCCTGGTCCGGTTCGGCTTCCGCCGCATGTACCGCGTGTACACGCAAATCCGCCACGCCCGGCTGTGCTCCGGGCGGATGCGCGCCCTCGGCCTGGCCCTGCCGGTTTTCATATACGCGGAAATCCCCATCGCCGTTTGCGGCAAATACCGCGACGCCGGTATTGGCCATTAAAAAGGCAAATATAAACGCTATAATCGGAACTTTGATCGCTTTCATCGAATCACCTTTAGAATAAAATTTATACAGGATCACCATACTTATAATAGTATTAAAAAAATAAATACATTTATCCGATGATGAAATCTATGACTAAAATTAATAAATGGGTGATGTGACAAATAATTCTAAAAAAATAGCGCAGCGGATTCCGCCGCACCTATTGGGTACGGGCGGAATCCGCTGCGCTTTGTTTTTTACCGCAGGACGGAAACGGATCTGATACTGTTTCTTTTTTATCACTGACATAAATCAGCGTACATCCGTAATGCGCGCAGACACAGCGAAATCCTTTTGTTTATCTGCGCGCGCCAATGGAGGATAGCTGATTTATGTCAACCTTTATCAATAAACAGTCTGACGCAGGCACGAAATCCCGCGCAAAACTCCTATTCACTCAAACATGGCGTACAGTTCCCCTACGCTCACGACCACGCCCCTCCCGAAGCGGAGCATCTCCAGCCCCATTTGCTTCCTTTCCGGGCTGAAGGACGCCGTGGTCTCAATCGGGACGACGCAGTTATAGTTTAAGGAAAAGGCGTAGCAGCAGGTCTCCAGCACGCACACGTCAGTAGCCGCCCCGGCGATCACCAGATTGGTTATATTCCGCGCTTTCAGGAGCTGATCCAGGTTCGTGTTGAAAAACGCGTTCCATCTGTTTTTTATCACCAGTTCCTCCCCCTCGCGCGGCGCGAGCGGGGGAATGATCTCCGCGTCCGGTGTGCCCTTGATAAAATTCCTGTATTTCTTTACCTCAAAGCGCTCGGCCAGCATTTTCCAGTCGCTGAAATCCGCCTCGTACTCGGTCTTGATGTTGATCACCGGCATGCTGTTCTCATTGAAATAATCCTTTAATGCTATGATCGGGGCGACTATGTCCTCCTGCTTTGTCACGTCGACATTCAGCATCATCGTCAGCGAGCCGTCGGGGGCCCCGCCGCCGTACTGCATATCGACGACCAACAACGCGGTTTCCGCTTTTTTTAACATATCAGTTCTCCTTGCGATATCTCTTGTAGGCTTCGCTGACGGACCGCGCACCGCGCAATCGGGTCTATATAAATCAGAGCGCGGAGGCTGCCTAATGGAGAGTATATCAGCAAACGCAAAGATACGCAACCTTTTTGTAACGCTTGGTCCGGAGGAAATATACTCGCAAATAGTAATAAAGCATATATCCTCATTCATAACGGCGATGGCTATAAAAGGTTTTAGCGCCAAGATGACCGACGTTGAAGAGATAAGCGGGCAGCATCGCACAACCGCAAGCTACTTCTTGTCAAAGTAGCCCTGGGATGAAAGGCCACTACCCTAAACTCCCAAAACATAACTCCAGCTTAAGCCCCACGCTATGCGTGGGAGAACGGAAGTAGCAGCAGTTATGGTGATGATATAAAAGTTCTCCTCTGATATACTGATACAATATCCCCAATACTCTTAAATCCATCAGGGGAATCGGGCCCGTGTTCTCTGCCGGTATCATCGCCGAGGTCGGGGACATCAACCGTTTTACCAAAGGGCAAGCAGGGCTTGCCAAGTATGCAGGTCTCGCTTGAAATGAACATAAATCCGGCACATTTGAGGGGCAAAACACCCGAATGATTAAGTCGGGCAACCGCTTCCTTAAATACTACTTGTGTGAAGCCGCCATGTCTCTCGCGTGTTGCGACACGGAATACAGGCGCTACTACGACCTCAAATACAAAGAGGTCAACAAGTATCAGCACAAACGCGCACTCGCTCTAACTGCCAGAAAATTTGTCAGGTTAGTCTTTCGACTGCTGAAAGACAACCGGCTGTATATCCCGGCGTAAATTTTCGCGCCGATTCTCATCGCCCTGTTTTGAAAAAATTTTTAATAGGCAGAGCTTATATGATAGTAGCCTTTTTTTCGCCTTTTGCAGTTAAACCGCGGTGGTTTTGTCAAAATACTTTTCATTACCCTATTGACATTTTACCGCCGGACTTTTAATCTTTAGAATCCAATTTTCAGAGAACAACACTTATTGATTAATCACCTAATTTGTCATTGAGCAATAGCCTGTACAATGGACCCACCGCCTTCTCATACTGTTTCTTTTTATCATTGACATAAAGCAGCGCACATCCGGAATGCGCGCAGACACAGGGAAATCCTTTTGTTCGCAGGTCTGCGCGCGCCAATGGAGGATAGCTGATTTATGTCAACCTTCATCAAGAAACAGTATCAAGGATTTACTTGTGGCATACAATTCCTTGCTTTCTTACGGTTATGGCGGTTTACAATTTTTTTACAATAATCAATATATTAACTGTCAACAATTTGTATGTCGCTAATTTTCGACAAAATTAAGAGCGCCTCACGTACCAGTTATCTATTTACATTTACTATTCAAAATGATATTATTCAAAATATTGCGATATTTTTGCATAAGCCAAGACTTTTTAAAGGGGAATCCTATGAAAGCGTTTATGGACAGGGAGTTTCTGCTGACAAACGAGGTGTCGAAGGCCCTCTACCATGACTTTGCTGAGAACATGCCGATCATCGACTTCCACTGCCACATCAGCCCCAGGGAGATCGCCGAGGACCGCAAATTCGAGAATATAACGCAGGCGTGGCTTTACGGGGACCATTACAAATGGCGCGCCATGCGCTCAAACGGCGTGGACGAGCGCTGCGTGACCGGAGATGCCCCCGATTACGATAAGTTCCTGGCCTGGGCGGGGACGCTGCCGCTCGCGGTGGGCAATCCACTGTATCACTGGACGCACCTGGAGCTTCGGGCATATTTTGGCTATGACGGCGCGCTGAACAGGGAGACCGCGCCGGAGGTCTGGGAAATCTGCAACACCAGACTAAAGGATCTGAGCGTCAAAAAACTCATTGAAGTGTCAAATGTCAAGGTCATTTGTACCACGGACGACCCCGCCGACGGCCTGGAATGGCACAGGGCGATCAGGACGGACGCCGGGTTTGGATGCAGGGTGCTGCCGGGCTGGCGCCCGGACAAGGCCATGAATATAGAATCGGACGGCTTTGCCAGTTATATAAGCCGGCTTTCGGAAGCCGCCGGCGTCGGAATCAGTTGTTTTGACGACGTCCTGAGCGCCCTTAAAGCCCGCCTGGATTATTTCGCGGAGAACGGCTGCGCCGCCGCGGACCACGGCATGAGCGCCGTCGTCTGCGCGCCGGCCCCGGACGGGGCGGCGGACGGCATATTGAAAAAGCGCCTCGGCGGCGGGGTGCCCACGGCCATCGAGGCGGATCAGTACAGATTCGCCGTGCTCAAATTTCTGGCCGGGGAGTACGCCAGGCGCGGCTGGGTTATGGAGCTGCATTACGGCGCGAACCGCAACGCCAACACGCTCATGTTTGAAAAACTGGGCCCGGACACGGGCTTCGACAGCATAAACGGCGTCAACTGCGCCGTTCAGACGGCCGCCTGCCTTGACGCGCTGAACACGGCGGGCGCGCTGCCCAAGACCATGATATTCTCGCTCAACCCCGCCGACGACGCGATCATCGGCTCTATAATAGGCTGTTTCCAGTCCGCCGGGATCCCGGGCAGGATTCAGCAGGGCTCCGCCTGGTGGTTCAACGACACCAAGCGGGGCATGATAAATCAGATGTCGGCATTGGCGGAGCATTCCCTGCTGGGTAATTTCGTGGGCATGCTGACGGATTCCCGGAGCTTCCTCTCGTATACGCGCCACGATTATTTCCGCCGCATACTCTGCGGGCTCATCGGCGGCTGGGTCGAAAACGGCGAGTACCCCTACGACCGCGCTGCCCTCAAGACGATAATCCAGGGCATCTGCTATTATAACGCGGAGCGGTATTTCAGGTTTGATAGCTGAGCGGACCGGCTCACCCGCGGCAAGCGCGCAAATCAACATATCGCGCACTGTATGCATTCAAAACTGTAGGGGCGGCCTCCGGCCGTCCGCAAGCCTGAAAATACCCGGAAATGGCCCTAAATGCTTCGCGCGTTGACGTCTAGGCGATCTCCGGGTTATGCGCGCTCGCAATGACAGATTGCGGCGCGCCTCCGTTTATCCGTCATTGCGAGCGCTCACGCACTCAAAATCATATTCAGTAAACGCGCGAAGCAATCCAGCCAGTTCGCCCGCATTGTATTTGAGCGTGCATATTCCGGACGGTTTAATCCCGTCGGATTCATCAATTATTGGAATTAGTCAGGCGGGTGGACAGGGTCGTCCGCCCCTACGAGCCACGAACCTGAAATTTTTATCCGCCGAACTCACGCTATTATAACGTCAGTTCTACGCACTGGATTGCTTCGCGCGTTGACGTCTAGGCGATCTCAGGGTTATGAGCGCTCGCAATGACAGATTGCGGCGCGCCTCCGTTTATCCGTCATTGCGAGCGCCCACGCACTCAAAATCATATTAAACTTCTTCCGAAACCTAAAACATGTCCAATTCAAAATTGCAAATGCCTGCGAGTAGGGAAAATCTTAACCCAAAACGTTTTCTACGGTTTCGA
>JGI20166J26741_11481140_pt1 | contig 25804 bp, 25 predicted proteins | sample TergutCu122P5_FD_26741 | JGI IMG/M metagenome (IMG submission 26741)
ACAACAATTTTTAATATCATATTCGTGTTCAGCACCCACAAAATAGCCATAGAAGACTTATTTCATCAATGCTAGTTTTTGGCTGTATATCAGTGTAATTATACTACCAATACTACCAGCTGATATGGAGTTTTTCCACAACACTGATTGCTGTGCCATGTAATGACTCATACATCTGCCTACTGCGCACACAGAACTTGACATTTTGTTCTGAAATGTTCTCAGCACTAGTGTCACTTAGTTCTAAAACATACTTTGTAGGTCAGAAAGCAAGGTATCTCATGCTTCTTTCTCTCCTGTTAACAGAGTTAGGAAAGAGGGTGAAAATCAAGTAAAACAATTTAATAGCAAATATATCACCTTGTATATGAAGTAATTAAAATGCCTTATATGGGATCATCATTTTATCTGACAAGTATCATCTATCACAGTTTATCAGCTCACTTATCACATTAATGCAGCCCAAACAACTGCCCCCACACAAGGCAAAATAATAGCAGAATATTAGATAAAAGGAGACTAAAAACTGGTTTCAAGCACACATTAGCTTTAAAATGAGTACTTTCACTGAACTCTATAACACTATTCTGGGAAAGAAAGAAAGAAGAAGAGTCGAGCATGGGATTAAATAGGCCAAATTACCAAACCTTCTGACAATGAAAGCTTAGAAAACGAACAACCCGGATGGCACAAACTTCAATAGAGTTAATTTCTCCATGTACCCAATCAGTACCAGGAGAGGTTTCTCTGTTCATTTTAACATGGAATTGTTGGATCATGTGAATACTATAATTATTAACCTTCAAATATCATAAGAGGGAGTTCCTTTATCAAGCAGATTTAGAAGAAAAAAATCCCACTCCATGGCATTTGTTTGTCATTTAATAAAACAATGTTTTATGCAACCATCCCTACTAATAATAATAAATAAAAGTTACTATCTTACTGTATAAATTTAAAAATGACATGCCAAAAGGAATAACAAAGTGGTTAAGAAAGACCATTAACACCACTCACTTTGTTCAACAATTTGATTTCTTGAAACCAACATGGCTACATGTTTCAGGTTCACACTGAGCCACCTTCAGGCCACAGTAATTCATAAACAGATAAAAGTACATAACCATATCGAACTTTACTGGTTAGTAACTGAAACTGCAATTTCTCAATTGTTTATCAATTACTGCCATTCAGTTAGTTAAAATAGTATTCCAATTGTTAAAATGTATTGAAACTTTGTTTATAAAACAACAGAATGTCCCAATTTAACATAAAAGGAATAATACTGTATGGTAGACCAGCTGTATAAACTGCCTTCTATTTCTATACTCTGTTTCTTGATTTATTTAAAGTGGTTTTAAATGGTAAGATGATTTAGGAGTTGGGAAAGCAGTTAACATACGTGGTCATGGCACATTTTTAAATGTAATGTCTAAAAAATCACTGGAAGGTATTGAATAAAACCATAAAAATCTTGTCAGAAAGGCCCCTGGTGATCAAACCACAGGCAGATTTCACTGTAGGTTCCTCAAACATCATTTTGTAGCCTCTGACCCTAACGATATATGGGTTTATATATTTTAGATTTGAACAGAGATGTAGTATTCTTCTGTTCAAAGAGCATGATATTTATCACCCTATTATGCACGATTATAACTTGAATGTAGACACAGGATTATCTGTTCACTGAGTGACACTTAATGTAAATGGTTATGGGAATTTTCACTTGATTTCACAGATTTCATAAGAATGCCAGGACTGAAAAATATACAAAACTGAAACCCTTTCAATTCCAGATGGCATGTACAGGGATCAATACTATATTAATTATGGAAAGCACAGAAACCCACCACACAACCTGGCACTGGGTGATAACATTCTCACAATATCAAAAAACCCATAAGAATGAGCTATAGATATTGCAGTTTCTCCCTCCCAGGACACCCTGGAAGGGTCAGATCCCATTGCTAGAAGCATCTTCACAACACTGCCTTTCCCTGCAGCAGCAGCAACCATCAACACTGTATAACCATTGTCACGAGCACTGTTAAACAAAATCAAACTTTCAGCCACTAGTTTGTAAGGTGAGGGCACAACTAATTAATCACTGCAGTAAAAAATATTAGATGTCATAATCATACAAGCAGAAGTAGTGGTTCTTCTACTAGAATAAGGCTTCTAGTCTTATAAACATCACAATATGGTAAAGCTAAAATTCGAAGACAAAACAACAATGAAATGAAGAAATTAAAATCCACTGTCATAATAAAGAAAGGAATATTCAAACTGCACGTAAATATTCTACTACAGTACTTGCAGATTGCTTTAGTAGGAATGGTTATTGTACATACTAGCAACAAACAGGCAGAGTTCACCCTAGAAGAGGCCATGAAGGCACAGCCGGGCAGTAGGGTACAGCTCTACTCTTTCTTTATCCTTGGGGCTAGGTGGGGTGGGTGGTCAATGCCATGCCCTGGCTGCTTTACCCCCACAGGAAAGAGACCCAGTACAGGAGGCTGGGTGGGACCTAGGGTCAGACTGGATAGTACAGAAAATCTTGTCCCCAACAGGATTTGATCCCCAGACATATTAGCAAGAGGAAATGTTACACTTCATTATATTTTTGGATGCTTTCTAGTAACCTCTTAACTGTTTCAATTCTTACATTGTACTTTCTCCCACTGTTCTAATTCCACAGGCCCTACAAATTCTCTGCAATAGAAAAATCAGAGATTGTTAGACATAAATACAGATTTCTCAGTCACTGTCTGCTCAAAGCAGGCAGAACCTGTTCATACAGTTCCAATTATTCTGCTACAGTGCAAACAGGCAAAATGTGAAGTGGTAAATCAGAATGAAATATTACATCACAAACAATATGGCATCTTCCAGTTGTTCTATTTTATGCCAAAAACAATTAGGGGGTTAAGTCTGTTGCTTTTTATATACATTACATTGCAGATATGCACACCTTATGAATTTGAAAATTTTGAAATCATGGAGGCATAGCTGTAATTATCGATGTTCCCCAGCATTTATTAATTTCATTTTTATTTTATCTTAGGGAAAATATGACATGCCATAAATCTAGGATATCATGCAGTTAATGGATCAAACAAAAACTTTAACAATTTTGAAATAGTTTTCAGATTGTGCACTAGTAATAACTGAAACCAATGTAGTGCAATTAACTTTAGTATGTTATTTATTAACTTTACAGTTTTCTCACTCATATTTGTATCATGAAGATCATCATGGTGGACACGAAAAAAAAAAAAAAATAAAGAGAAGGAAAACAACAGAAGGTTTCACAACATAACATTTCAGCATTAATGTTCCTATACCTGGTAAAATACATGTATGTTCTCATTTATATTACAGGTCTTAAGAATATCTGAACCAATATACGAACTGTGGTAAGGAGTTTTGGCTTGCTGGAGTGCGGTAATTATGCACATTATGTTAGCTAATGTGTTTCACTCCATCAAAAAATTAACTAGGTATTATCCCAAAGATCCTTCTTTGTTTCCATTCTTCAGTTCTACTTTGTGTTTATGGAGTACATATAGTCAATTTCTAAAATTGTTAAGCTCCTTTATATATTCTGTTTGTAAATGGTCATTTTTTATATACACTATGGATTCAATATTATATAATCTACCAGGTAACTAATTTTATACAGCCCGGCCCACTCATTATCTCACTCCCACACTCATTACTGGAGTGATGTCAAGTCTCTGTGCACCATACAAAGTCATTATGTAGATCCCACTTCAGCATCATGCATTTTTATATGACAAAGGTGAAGTAAATAAAGTTCACCCTATAACAAGCCATGAAGGCAAAAAGGGGGAGTATAGGTACAACTCTACTCTTTCTTCAGCCACAGTACTAGCTAGATGGGAGAGGGTCATTAATGCTATGCCCCAGCCACTCTACACCCAGTACCCACTGTACAAGAGGTTGGGTGGGCATCAGGGCCAGTATGGACAGGTGAAGAACAGATTACCCCACTGGGGTTTGAACCCTGAAACACCCAGTTTGTAGTGAGTTGATATACATACTGCACTACTCCAGCCCATGTTTTTTTTTTTTTTTTTGGTATGATGTATATCCTAAATACAGATTCTACAGGATGTGTCAATGTAAATTTAGAAAGCTTCCTGGTATGCCAGGTCCAAACAGGACAACTTACACAAACAGGTGAAAAGTTGTGGAGCAGTGGGTTCCATTCTAGACAGGAAGAAAACAAGTGGAAAACACATGTTAAATGCAGGAAAACTAGACATAACTGATGCAAGATTGGAGACATCCTAGAAAATTGCTTGCTTGACTTGCAAAGCAAATTAGGATGTCTGCTCAAACAGCTCAAAATACCAAAGAACTGCTCCATTTGCATCCATTATAAGACAACTGTGATTCACAAACTCTATGACACAGATCATAAAGGAAGACTGCAATTGGTAAACTTGTACTTTCACTGGGTACATGACAGACCTCACACTCATTGTGTAGCAATGAAACCTGGTTCAACTCACTGGGTACAACCTCTCGGGGTAACAGGTTTCCCACATGAAACCATGCACTGTCACATGATAGTGTGTAGTGTGCTGTGAAAGCAACTAGAAATTTTGGGCTCTCTCCCCCTCATCTCTCTATTGGTTGAGACAATACACTCACACTAGTGTTACATGCATTCTGATGTCATTTTTAACTCTTGTCCATATATTTTGAGCAAAACATTGCAACAGGTCACACCACAAACATTCTGTGCATTCCTTACAGAGTGTATGTAATGCCAGAATAAAGAGAAGGAAGTTCTGGTCTTCTTGTTTGCCAGATCTGAACCCATGTGATTTTGATTTGTGGGGCACATTAAAGGATAAACAGTAATTCTGTGAAGACAATCCAAAATAAAACTTTCAAAATATAGTGTTTCAGTTTCACGAGCAGAACTCTGATGTGCAATCAAGCAGTGTGTTTATGTATGATGCATGTCTGCAGGCCGTAGGAAACCAAATGAAGCAATTTCTTTAAATGTGGTCCTATTAACTGCAATACATTTAACCAAAATGCATGTACCTGTGCTCAAGGACTTACGGAAAAGCAGCAACTGCTGTGATGCTGCCATCATGCAAAACTGTACTGACAATACAGTGACGAATGATGTCTGACAAAATGAGTCCTTGTAGTACAAAGCAACTACAACATACATAAAATATGTGTACATACACATATCATTTACAAATACACACATACACACGATAAATTTTGTTGGCAGTTATACTTTGCTTCTTCTATTTGTTCTTGATCACTATCACACCATGTTGCAGTTCACTGATATATATATATATATATATAATGCTGTGTAATGCCCATAAAATATGTTCTGAATAATATCTGTTTCTTTCTTTCTTTTATTTTTGTGTATAAGGGTTATGCAGAATTACATTCTGAACATAAATTCCACATGGTAATTATGAGGTGGAATTATGAAGAGTTACGTTACTTGGTACCAAGAGTTCTGCAGAATTACATCTATTACTACCTACCTACCCACCTACCTATCTATCTATTTATCTCAGTATTTTACCTACCTACCCACCCACCCTCCCTCCCAGCCACCTACTTACCAATCAACCAACCAACCAACCAACCAAAACTACTGCTCTCAACATATGATAAAACATGACAGCTAAAATAACATGCAAAATTACTGGACTCCAAAACATTACAGCACAATTCTTTAGACTTTCAATAAGAATTTTAACAAATTACTGTCTATAACTTATCAGGTATAAAATTGTTAAGTCTATAATGCTAATATTGCAAAACCTTTGTTGGTACCTATCATAAAAATATTAAACATTCTTCCTGAAGATGACCTTGAAACATGTGGCAGAAAACTATAATGTAAATAAAGAAGACATATTAAAGTTAAGTGTACTACCATTGTATAAAATTTCTTTCAGGAATTGGCTAAGAAATGTACACATAATTGTAGTATCTTTACAACCTTTTCTTTAACTAAACATTTATGTATACCAACAGATACAATCTGTTGGTATACATAAATGTTCAAAATCACAATGAACAGAACAAATAACATTAACATTTTAACTGTCCAGACAGTTGCAAGAGTTATGGAGAAAGTTTTTTTGGGCATAAAAGTATTTTTAAATTGTTTCTACAACTTCTGTTCTATATACTTAATGCTCTGAGAAATATTTAAAGAGTTACATGCCAGTTAAACTTCAGATGCATACAAAATTACATGAAGAGATCCCTGTAAAGTGCCTGACTCTACTCAAAGCTAGCATGAGTCAACATACATTAGTTAAAATATTCACTGTCATATACTAGCACCAAGAGTACACACAAGTGAAAGGACAGCAATTTCTACAGGTGCTCTGCAGGGTTGTGAATGTGCACACAAACTGACCACAAATTTTAAACTACATTTTAGTTCTGGTATTTTATTCACAACAGACATAATATGCAATAAGATACAGTCCATTTTGGACGTTGGGGGACAGGCTGAACACCACTTCAATGCACAGTGCACCAACTAGCTGAAAACTTACTTTTCATCAGCAGTATGTAGGTATACTAACCTACCCATTAATGGTCACAACAGTGTCAGCACACATAGCACAACACAGTTACAAGAAAATTGATTTTCCATTTTTACTACAAATAAAGATTTCAAATTCCAGGCACACTGAAGAACCCTATCACCAGTCCTGAGATCTCACTGATAATGAGTAAATGGAAGGACTGGCATGGTTATTGGTACCTTCAACCCAGCAGTCTCACTTAGACCACTGCTGTATTAAGAATATAAATGTATAAACTGGCTCAAATTTAAATTTTGGAGAAATGTCAATGAAATTCACATTGCACATAGGGCTTCATGAAATGTGGAACACAGGTACAGCAGATGACAGTACACAGTTTTTGGCATAACATAGAAGGCTGGGAAAAATTTTTTTAAGGACTCAGCTTCTGCCTTCAATATCTGTAAGTTCTTATAACCAGAGATTAATGGCAAACAACATTCTAAGAAAGTTTGACAATACTGTATCTCAAATATGGAATATATTTTAACAACAAATACATTTTAAAAGATAGATTCCTTGAACAAAAACGTGACAATGGTATAAGCACATGAACTGTATTAAATCAATTCAGCATGCAATGTTAATTTTATTGCTACAATTTTGTAGACTGATTTTATTACTGAGTTGGAGTGTCTTTTTTACTTAAGCCTTCCCCCAGTCCTGCAGTATACCGCAGTGAACTCCACGGAGCACAGTCCTTGAGAAGCTAACAGTTCCTCAGCTAGTCAAGAAGTTCCACACATCGTATGTAACATGAAAGTTAATTCCACTGTTCACAACAGACTGCTGCTTGCCCCTGTCCTGGGACAGATCAATCCAGTCTACACCCTTCCAAACTATTTGTTGAAGAAGCATTTTAATATTATTTTCCCATCTATGGCTAGGTCTCCCAAATGGTCTCTTTCCCTCATGTTTCCCCTTCTATGCATTTCTCTTCTCCCCCACATGTGCCACATGCCCTGCCTCTCTCATTCTATTTGATTACATCACCCTCATAATACGTGGTGCAGAGTACAAATCATAAAGCTCTTCATTATGAAATTTTATCTACTTTCCTGGTCCTTCTTCCCACTTAAGCTCAAGTATCTTACTCAGCACCCTATTGTTGAATGCCCTTGGTCTGTGTTTTTTCCTTAATGTGACAAAGTTTTAAACACATATAAAACAGGGGGCAAAATCATTATCTTAAGATGAGACACTGTGTTGTGTTTGAGTTAGATAAATAAATAAAGCAGCTGACCATGAATCACTATTATTTTAGACAAGAGTCTTAATATTTTCCACGTGTTGCATACTGGAATAATGGGGTGTATAGGTCTGTACCTTCTGGTATACTGATAAAGATGAGCAGTAGTCAGCCACTGCATTCATATGGCAGTCCACTGAGAATATCAGATAAATGGTTTCATGAAACAAGATTAACAAAATTCCATGCTAATCACACACTGATGCAAATTAATACTGGCACCTGTTCTTATGAAGGTTCTCTACTCTACTTCTGAACAATTGGAACAACGTAACCAAACCTGCAAAGAAGAAGACAATGGCACAAAAGCTCTATTTTTATACAACGGGCTCTACATCACAAAATATAACAAAATTTTTAGTGTATTAATTTTAATCTAGTAAATGTTAACTCAGTGTCAGCCAAAAACCAAAAACGTAAATTGGAAAACTGTAACAATGAGGTCCCAATCCATACTAAACAGCGACGTTACTCCACAAAAACTCTTAATGTTTTACTCTCCTACACATTTCTTACTTGTTCCTGATAATGGCTTGAAATAGGGCCAAAATATGTAGCATATTTCAGATATTAAAAGTTTTGTCTAAAAATAGTTGTAATTGACACTCTACAGCCTTATTTATTTATTAGGCAACATTATAGCTCTGTGTATTTTAATCTTCATTTTTTGGATAGCAAATGGGAAGACGATTCTTGCCTGAATGTTGACAGGCATTTCCTGAGTTCAGTCTTCTTTTAATTTCTTATGAATGCAATTCTGATATGTTAGAGTTGTTCTCAAATACAGTATTTGAATTTTGCCACACTTTCAAAGGAATTTACCTGTCATTATGCTGCAACTTTATCCTGCATTCTGCTCACAAGGCATGAACATATACTCAGCTCTCTCAGCACTGACTTCTACATCTAACTCCTTACGAGCAACTAAAAAAGATTCTGTGTTTTTCTTTATAGTATGTATATTTTTGCCCAATAAATTTTCATCAGCACAGACCAAAAGCTGAAGTGTCACATTCAATTTCATTCCCTCCAGGTTTGCTTGAAATTTCCTAATAACATATTCTAATGCAAAGGTGCAAAACAATGGTGATTAAACATTCTCTGTTTCAGACCATTCTTAATAGGAAATGTACCAGACAAATGCTTGCCTATCTGGACTTTACTATAGGTTTCACTTAAACACACTTCTATTAACCTAACTAGTTTCATTAGAGGATAACAAACTCAATGAGATACAAAACCTCCCATTATATTTGCCACTTTTTTCTAGTGTTTGATGAACGTGGAATATATGACCAGCAGTTGATCTCTTACATCACAGTCTACACTAATACCCTCAATAATTTAATCTGCATATGAAGTCAACCTTGAAAAAAGAAGACTCGATTAAATTTTTATGCAGTTGATAACAGTCAAATACCTTGATAATTACCAGAATCTCTTACATCACCTCTCTTTTAAACAGGTGCAATGATTGACTCCTTCCACTGTTGAGGCAATTCTTCCATATTCCAAACAGAATGTATAAATTTATGTACATCTGAACATACCATCCAACCTGCTTGAATTACTTCTGCTTGATTTGATAAACACCGATTCAAATACTTTCAACTTTTCAATACCATTTCAATCTCAAAGGGTAGACTTGGCACTAGTGGTTAAGTGTGTGTGTTTCAGTCTGCCTAACATCACTAACCCCATGTACATTCAGTAACTGATAGAAATGATTCTTCTACCTACTCAAAATGCTACAGTAATCTGCAAGCAGATCACCTGTCTCATCCTTTACAAAGTTACATCTATACTGCTAACTCTTTTTAAACTCACTGATGCCTCTATACAAGTCTGCCACACTGATGAGAAAGTAAAATGTGAAGTTAGATATATTTTAGACCCATTATATTACAGTACACTTACACTAAATTGACATCAGCTCCATGCTTCAGAAGAAATGAGACAGCATTTTGTCGTCTCCTGGATACAGCATGAAAAAGTGCACTCCATCCTCGTTTGTCTGTCATATTGATAATGTAATCCTGACAGGATATAAACAGGATTTAAAATCAGTTCTTCTGAATTTTCTGATTTCTTGCAAATACAACTTTTACTCTTTTCAGTTTTAATATCTAGAAGCACTGTGGAGGGAAGTCCAATTCATTAGAGTTCTTGCAGTATGGCAGAATCCTAATTTTCTGTATGCAGATTATCTGTGAACCACAACCCTCTTCACCATGAAGTGCAGAGAGGGAAGCTGGAGGGTCAACACAGAGACATTGGTGCAATGGTGGAGGGGGGAAGTTTATTCCAGTGGTCATGGTGTAGATGAGAGGTGATGCTACAGGTACTTGGCATGTTATGTTGTACTCCACGTCAATTAAGTGAACATGATAGTTAACATTGTGAAGCCTAAGTAAAATATTTGAAAACTGTTAGACAATTGTATGTAAATCAAAAAAATGAAGTGAGAACTTTCAGAACAGGGAATAGGTAAAAAAATCAGCTAACAATTATGAGGTAAAGATACCAACCACATGTGATACAGACAACACACAATGAAGCTCATGAAACTGGCTAAGAGACTGTCACATAGTGGTGCTGGATCTTCCAACTAGAAGAGTATGATAAAGCCTTCATAAGCTGCCCTTCTTCATGTGTTCAAATATAAGTCAGCACAAAGAATATCATTCTCTAACATCATGTGTGCACAGAGCAACACATATTTTCAGGAACTTCAGAATCAGAAGATGAGGTAAATGCCTACTTTAGATGGCTCACCATATCACAGGAACGAGAGACTATTTGAAAAACATTAGACAGGAAAATAGACTTCGTGCCAGTGATGGTGCTGCTAATATATCCACACACCATTTCAAATATGTGCACATGAAAGACACTTCAAACTGTATCAAATACACAATACTGATAAGTTTGGATTACAATGTAAAGGCTTTGCAACAAAAACCCTTGTCTTTTAAACAAAGAAGTGTGCTCCCAGGCATAAGACACCTTAAACACTGCCTTAGAGAAGGTGTCCAGAAATCACAATCTGGACCTTGTAGTAATTAGAAAAGCCAAAAAATCATCATCATTCAAGGATACAGGACCTATGCCTGTCCAATGTTAGAATCAGAAAGACTCATGAGCGAATAGGGAAATTTCAAAAACTGGTTGTTCCATACGCATTTTGTCTGTTCCAGTCGTTCCGGCTTTCCCAAAACAGAAAGGATTGCCACAGAAAGTAAAGTCACAGGCATTACAGAACCCATGGACCAATGAGTGACTGTCAATAAATCAAGCATGCCACTGAGCTGCCTTCATCAGAACTCTTGTTGATGAAGACAGCATAATAGCCAGCTACATACTTCTGTAAAGTGTACCTTTGGCATGGTCTTCTGTAATTCCAGTACAGGCAGTCCCTGACTTTCATACATAATTCATTCCTGTAAATGTGTATGAAAGCCAAGCAAGAGACCTTCATATTATAAAGGAGGTTCCACTCCCATTCACATTAAAGTAGTCAGATGGGCTACAAAAAATAAACAATACAAATGAATGTTCTAAAATTATTTCATGCCTCAAATTCTATACTTTGGGACTTAGTTTTATGGCCCTAAACACTGTGGAAATGAGGGGGCATGTGGGGAAGGATGGGCGGAACACATCATATCACTGCTGCAAGAACGAGTGGGTGTATGCTGTTTGAAAAAATTTCTTGCAGGAACAAATAAACACTACTGCACCAACACAATAACGTTGCTAAGACCACGCAGAGACTAAGTGTTGGGCTGGCTGATAGAAAGCACCACTGTGCAATAGCTTGTAATGTTTGTTTGTCAGCTGTGACTGAGAGTCCAAATTTGCTGTATGAAAGATGGATTAGGAGTGAGAATTTATAATGCACGAAACTTGAATGTCCAGAAGTCGAGGAACGCTTGTAACGCCAGTTCAGTCTTGGAGGAAACTTCTCCCAGATCTATAAAATGAGGATTTACAAGGTTTTCCTAGTAAACAAATCAGCATTTCTGAAATTCTTGACACAATAGTGTAATATGATCAGTTCTGAAAGCCTTAGAGCTGGAGAATGGCTTCAAGGGAAGCTAATGATTTTACTGAATGAGTATTAACATCACATACAACAAAAAGTGTCTATTTGAGTTTTGAGGGTTATGTGATGATGCACCATGGGGTAACCAGATTCAAATGTTACAAATGTATTGTCTTCATCTTTTAGGATAAGTAAGTCCTAGAAGAATGTCCTGGCTCTGGGTCCAAAAGAAAGAAAAAGAAAGAAAGAAAGAAAGAAAGAAAGAAAGAAAGAAAGAAAGAAAGAAAGAAGAAGAAGAGAGAGGCACCAACCCAACATCACATGCCCTGCAAGCTCAAAAGCAACCTCACAGTTATGTTAAAACACAGAGCACAATTACCACCAGCAAATATCAAAACAAACAATGAAGAGAACACTGCATTTGTTAATGATATGTTGCCTGAAAATGGTATTCAAGCCAAAACTAGTAGCAACAAAGTGTTATACAGGACACCTCTTGTTCTATGTGACACTAATACTCAATCATTCAAATTATTCCAGACATTACATCTGATGCCAAGAGTTAACAATGATGCATGTGAACTCAGCTTCCAGCACGCAACAACCACACAGGCATTGTCAATGCTGACACACAACAAATGGCAGAAGAAAAGGTTGGCGAGGGTGAGAATGAAGAAGGAGAAAGCAATTACAGGGTCAGTTATAACATGCCATTACACTGTACTGGCAATTTGCATCACCAGATGGGCCATAAAAGGTTCCAATACAGTGATATTACAGTTGCTATGAAGACTGATATTGCTAAGAAATGCAGTCTCAACAGTTCATAAAAACAAATGACCATTACCAAATATTTCCCAAAATAATTATTAGTTGTGTAAAAAGAAGTGTATTATGATATTTGTTCCATGCACCAAACCAAATACTTTTGGCTGTCTTTGTTTTTGATTATCCATATATTTTCTCCTCCTCATTATACAAGACAATCAGGATTATACTATATACCTGAAATAATTTCTGGTAATTCAAATAACTTTTATACCAACAAGGAAAAAACCAGAAGAGCAAATTCCTTATAATATTCCCAGTAGCCACCAAAAGGGAAATGTACATGATGTGTAAATCACACGTGGTTGGTAATGTACACAATGATGACAAAAAGACTTCTCATAGCTAAGAGCAAGGTAAGAACATATAGCTCTGGTAGCACAATCACAAAAATAATGTTCACAGTGGCAAGCACATACGAAGCACTATCCACTGTGATGTCCCTGTATCATAAATGGATCCTGGCAAAAACTCAAACCACAGCTGTTGCTAGAATGTGAAAATGCAGCATGTGGACAAAACCTTGCAAGGAAATTGGCAAAGAACTGCATGAGGGAACTCCACTGTTCAGGGAAAACCAATCACTCAGGGAAACCCAATGCATGATTACAGTGCCGCTGGTGGGGAAAGGGAAGAACAAAAACTACCTTCCCTTCCCACTTTTAAATTTTTTTTTTCTCTCTCCTGTGATGCAAATGTTGTGACCCTTCAAGGGCCTTCTTAGCCCATTTATTATATGCATTGGCATCAACTGGGTTCCACCTCCTTGCCACCTTACATGGTACTGCTTTGCAACACCTATGTAATCTACAGCATTTGTAGCAGACTTGCTTCAACGCTGATGATGGTGGCAAAATTATCCTCCAAAATGCTGGTGTCCATTGATAAGGCTAGAAAGTGTTATAATCCGTAACACCATAACCTGTGTAACACATCTGCAGCACTATAAATCTATGTAACAGTAAAGCAGGCTTTAAGAGTACTGCTCAGAACTCCCTGTTATTCACCTGAATAAAAACTTATTACAATGCATTATGATGAATGAAACACAGAGCTCTACAAAATAATGTTCTGGGCTCCAGCTGTAATTTTTGTGTACTAAAGATCTGATCATTAAATATGAGAAACAAGCACAATAATTGTTCAATAAAGAAATTCATTATAAGGTAATTTCCAGTACACATGAGAATTTATAATCAGACTCTTGTCACTAAAATACAATAAAACTATACCATCAAATGTCAAGAAATGAGAATGAGTTTCTGATGGCAGTAAATATTAGGAATATGGTCTACTGAGATGTTCTGCTACAGATTTTGGTATGTGGGTACCACCATCTTCAGTGCAGAAGAGTTGCTGCTGCAAGACGGAGGCAGCTGGTTCATTCAAAATGTTGGAACCCAGCTACCAAACTACAAAGCATCTTCTCTCACATCAAAACCAAATGTCAGAACCTCAACTTTCATAAAGAAAATTCAGCCACTATGCCTTGGTTCTTGGGTGACACTCGAAGCGAATGATAGAGTAGTATTAATTTACACAAATATGTAGTTAATATGTCCTATTACATATAGGATTTTGGCTCAATGGAAACTGCTTTATTAGGGTCCTGTTGCATAGCAAGTAACTGAGCATTTACATTACCTTATATACTAACCCCAACATCTTCTCATTGCCATTTAAGGCTGCAAGCATCAGTGGTGTCTCTCCTGCATTATTACAGTCATATCTGTCAACACCCCATGAAATCAGAAGTTCCACAATCTTGTCATGGTCACCGTAACATGCGTACATTAATGGAGACCATCCACTTATGTTCTTTATCAACAATCTCCCATTGTCACTACTAAAAAAAATTTATATATATAATAAACATAAAGTTTCATTTACCAATGTCTGTATTTATTGAAAGTGTGAACACAACTTTTAGAATAAGGTGAGGCTTCCACCTTGGTATTCTTTTCCATGTATGATGATGTAAAATCTATCTGATGATGGGTACAAATGACCAAAACATGTAGCAGATAACACTGGAACGGACACATATTTAACAGTTGTGTTTACACTTAAATGAATACAGACGTTCATAAATTTAACTTTAACTCAGTACTATAATTCATAAAATGTACAACCTTAGCAGACCATTACCATATGCACTTGGACATCAAAGAACAGAAGCACAAATGAACTATACATCAATAGCAAACAAGTGCCACATGCTAGCTAAATGACACAGAAAGGCTGTCTCCTTGCCATCTACGAGTGGCACGTGAAAATAAAATTCCAGTCAATTGAAAAGTGTTGTGGGTAAAACATGGTACTGCCAAGTATGCAGTAACATTACTCTCCTACCTGATATTCCCATACAGTAAGTTAACATAACCTGATAAGAGATTAGTTAACCGAACAGCATACAAGTACTTCAATGGCTGCAGAAAGTGTGATCTAATTGATCTTAAAAGATGTCAGATCACTTAGTTCAAGACAGATGTTTGTATGCATACTCCACACAGAATACAAATGGCTACGAGCTTGTACTTGAAGTGGCTCACTATCACATAGTTTTAGTATCACAAAATTGCAATTTTATGCTAGTCAAATTTACATATTTTAGAATGTTAATATTTTAATCATTCCAGTGAGGGTGATGCTGTACCTAGATTAGCATGTTTGACTTGTATTCCTTTGTTCTAGAAGACTCCCGTAGGATGGCACGCTAGTGCCAAAACATGTAGGAGCTTGATACTTTTCATGAATTGTATTTTATTACATGCATTTGTTGGTTGATACACTGATTGTAAGAACATGCATGGTATGAATAACAAAATATTGTATACCTGTGTATACAATATTTGTATACATATTTTTTCCATAGACACCTACATGCCAAAGGATTTATAAATAATAATTAAAAACTCTAATAAATCAATCAGAAGAAGAGTAAGTCTGTAAAACTGACAGCTGTCCCTGTGCCTAATTCACCACCATGCCATGAAGACATAAGGGGAGTGGTTAGGGTGGAGGTGTAGTTGCATGTATTCTAAAGCATCACATTGGTTGACAATTGGTATTCATAATCACACAGACTGCTTTACCTCAAGGAAAAAGCAGACAGTACTCACCTCACAGGAGGTTGGATGAGACCCACAGCATGTCTAGATGCTAAGCAGAAAATTTAGTAATCCAGCCCAAAGCCGTGTCACCATACAAACTGAGCTATCATGGTTCCCAGATAGGACTTTTCATGACCATGCAAGAGTGTCATATTAACAGTACGCTGCATGTCACCGTTAACACCGAAGATGTGTGTACCCAGTCTTATATGTGAACTCATTTTATCACATGAACAGAGTATGTTTAATTATTCACAGTTTGCTAGATTAATAAAGGTCAATTTACGAGCTACCAATGAAATCTGTAGACATTCTATATGATCCAACAAAACCATATTTCAGTTTGTGGCTGGAGCAAAGGCTCCACTTTCACACTGTCACTGAGCCACTGGTTCTCATAATGACAGAAAATGAAAATCTTTAATCAGTCCACATAGAAACCTGACATACAGATTAATTTTCCAGAGCCACAGTTTTTAGGTTTATAACTTTTGAGACACATCAAAGCAGCAATAATATTCCATCCACAAAAATAATGGAATCTGGGACAAACTTCTAGGACTTTCTCTTTATCTACCTTGTTTACATGCAGGCACACATGCACAGGCAAACATGTTTACATACATCACACATACCAATATTTATATTTCGAAGTCTACAGTCCACTAATAATGAATGAATGACTGTTAATGCGTATTCCATCAGAAGTGTTCCAAGGGCCACTATTACAATAACGCAGATATAAGTGTTTAAAATCCCAAGAAATTATATAATTTCAGATTGTCATCACAGTACACTGGTACTTTTAATTTTAAATCCAATTTTATACTAAAAATTTTATTGGCTAGTTCCTCTTTCTGATGAATAGTGTTTGGTGAACTTACAGATGAAAAGTAAGTCATGATATTAAGACAACTCCATTTGATCAGTACAATGTTGAAAACATAACAAATGAATAAACACAGAGTGCAAGATTTGGAATTCTCACAGAATTTTGGAAAAAGATCAAAGTCTTTTGCAATGTTATGTGTCAACTGGTAAATAGTTACATTCTGGAGAAGCACAGTACTTTCACCCGCAGTGGAGTGCTTGACTCGGAAGATACACGTATGAATATTACACTCCTCGAAAATGTCAGTAATTATTTACTAGCCAAAAGAATGTAACATCCCAGATGAACCAAAATCTTCCAGAAGATAGTGCACCAAATAACTAACAACAACAGAGCTGAAACAAATATTTTATGACTCCACACACAATCTTCTGCTCATAGGTGAAATGTATCACTTTAGTTTAAGTTACATTTGGTTATGCAACTACAGTTCTTGTGATCAGCAACATAACATGCCTTCTTTTCCTGTCACAGACTGACCTGATTCTTTGTTTTTACACTGGTAACATTGTCCACTTATTTTGGTTTCAAGACACATTTACTTGATTCACACTATACATTCTTGTAAAATACAGTGAATATACATATTTCATCACTTATTTCTTGCACATAGATTCAGCAGCTTTTGCCATTATCAGGCGAAGTGTGTACAATCTAAAATTCAGAGTAACATCAATGTGTTTCTCATCATTGTAGCATGCAGTACTACTTTCACTTCAGCTACTACAGCCATACCAAAAATTGGAACCTCCTCTGAGATATACATATCGGTCCCCCATTGTTTCATATATTGTAGTTCATATTATAACACACAGTTTGTGTGCTGCAAATTTCATCTACAAGATGAGGGCGCATACATCACCACATCTGACCAGGACTTCAAGCTGTCCAGCAAAAATCCATATAGCAATAATTTCCAGTCAAAATTCCTTTACAATTAACAGGTTAGATCATCCTTTCCTTCCCATCCCACATTTAATTCTAACAGGAAAGCTCTTGTAATCAGAAAACATGCTGTATCCAAGGCAAAATTACCAAGAATGCAAGTATTTCTTGATCCATGAAATTAATGTAAGACAAAGAACTAGGTGTGAGAATTACAGGGGAATGGCATTAGGAAATGCAGCTTACAAAATTCTGGCAAATATAATTGATCCTTGTGGTACACCATATTTGATGGTACCTCAATTAGAGGTAATTCTCCACTGAGTAACACTCTTTGATCTCCATTTTCTAGATAAGATCTAATTAACTTATACATATTTTCTGTTATTCTATAAAACTGTAATTTGGATAACAAAAATGTATGGTTTACACAGTCAAAAGCTTTCTCTAAATCAAATATACCCCCAACTTTAATTTTATTATTCGAGCTTGTAAAATTTTGTTTGTTAAGTTATATGAAGCTAATACCATTGAAGAATTTGACTGAAAACCAAACCGTTCATTAACTAGATTATTATTATTATTATTATTATTATTATTATTATGCTTAAGTAGTCAACTGTATATTAATTTCTCAAGTACCTTGGAGAATGATGCAAATATTGCAATAGGTCTATAATTGCAAAATTATTCTTATTACCCTTCTTAAATATGGGCTTTACAATACAGTACTTTAATCAAGAGGGAAATTTTCCTGTAGGCATAATTGTCTTATTAAGGACATAACACAAGGGAGAACATATATAGGAAGCACTTATTTTTAAGAGCTTCACTGAAATCTCACCATAACCACAAGAATTCTTTGTTTGTAGGGAATAAATAATTTTTTCAATTTCTTTTGTTGATGTGTTATTAAATTTTATTCTGGGGAAGGGGGTATTTAAATGTTTGATACAAACATTGAATCAATTTGCTTGACTTGTTACTATTATCTGAAGTACTTCTATAAATGTTATCTGAAATCTCTTTAGCTATTGTTAAAAAATTATTATTTAAAGCATCAGGATTAAAAATACTGTTATTAATTTGCTCCACATTCTTTCCTCTATTTCCTGTCTCTGCTTTGATAATATTCCAAGTAGTTTTAGCTTCATTTTGTGGTTTTTTAATTAGTTCATTATAACTGAGGCTCTTGGCTTTTATAATCACCTCTGACAAGCTCTCACAATATAATTTATAATATTGTTTTAATTTTGTACTACCATAAACCTTAGTCATAAAATTTAGGTCTCTTTCCTTTGGACAAAGAATTATAATTCCAGTTGTTATCCAAGGTTTTGTACAAGTTCTCTAATGAAATGTACTTTTAGGAAAACATAAATTAAATATATGTAAATATTTGTTTAAGAAAATGTTAAAAAGGTAATCAACATAATTATTATTATCACTAAAAATATCATCCTAAATCTCATAACTTAAAACACATTTTAAATTGATCCATAGATATTTTACTTATTTTCCTTATAATAACAGTGTTATTCTCTGTTTTTTTATTATTTGAATTACAATACTGAATTATTAATACATGGCCATCATGATCTGATAATCCATTAAATATTGGAGAAATTGTTCATTTTTCGAATATTGTTGAATAAAAAAATGTTATCTAACATTGTGCTAGACCTATTTGTAGTTCATGTAGGAAAATAAACCACACTATGTAAATTACAAGAATGAAGTATTGTAATAATTTTTTTTCCCATTACTTTCTACCAAGTAATTAGCATTAATATCTCCAAAAATTATTATTTGTATACCAAGTTCATATAGTTTTTTTATATTAGTTTCTAATTTGGGAACAAACAGATGAAAATTACTTGAAGGAGATCTATGGATTGTTGATACACAAAGTTTTGTTGCTGAAAATTCACATTTCACAGCATATGTCTGCATATCTTTATCTTTACACCATTCTTTAATACTGCCAGGGATGAATTTTAACGATTTATATATAAATATACAAACCCCACCCTTATCAGATGATACACTGCAAATATTCATACCAAATTTACAATTCTCTATAGATATTTGTTGAATTTGCACATATTTCAAATGATGTTCCTCAAAGCATATAAGTTGAGGAAATTTTAGACACAAGGAAGTAACTATATCTTTGGTCTTATTAGTCAATCCACAAATGTTTTGACGATAAATCATAAAATCTTCATTATTAAAAAAATACTGTTGGAACATATAATTACATTACGAAATTCTGGATTGAGACGAAGATTCTGTTGAAGAAATTACATTATTTGTAACAGAATTTTCTCATCTAAAGTTTTTGTGATAAATACCATCATACCTTTGATCTGTCATTTCCATAAAAAAATCACCATTCTTTTTTATTTTGGAGGTTTTCTCAATCTGCTTGATAAGTGTAATGCTTCACTTACTTGATTCCTATCTTGTTGATTGTCTTTTTCCTGAATATCTGAATGGTTATTATTTTCTTTCCATGGCAAACAATCTGGAACTATACTTTTATATACAGTGAAGAGCAAGTTGATGCTATATGCTTAGCAAGTTTATCCTTCCCTAATTTCAATATAAGACATATAAATGACAGTCAAAACACAACCATTTTATTATAATCTACTCCTCAGGGCTGCATGTTTCGACTCCTTCGAGTCATCATCAGGCCCTCCACTGAACCGACCCAAGACTATCTAATTTATAGTGCACTTTGGGATCCCGTAGCACTTACAATAGGTGGTGTAATAGTAGTGTAAGTACATGTCAATCGTACAAATTATAGTGTGATAGTATAGTATATATGACAGCCTTACCATGTTACAAGTTTTAAAACTATAAAACTACAAGATTATCTAGTGGCAGTTCCCGTTGTGGAGTACCTTGGTTATCATATAGCAGAAAACTGTGATGAGGGGTAACTGTACTGGTATGAGTTAGCAGGTGGCATGTACGGTTACCTGGGGCAGGATATTACTGTTAGTGTTATGTATTATAGCAAACTATTAAACCATTACCGCCTACAAACATTAATGTTGCATGAGAATATTCCCATGCAACATTAATGTTTGTAAGCGCTATGGGATCCCAAAGTTGACTATGAATTAGACAGTCTTGGGTTGGTTCAGTGGAAGGCCTGTTGATGACTCGAAGGAGTCGAAACATGTAGCCCTGAGGAGAAGATTGTAATAAAACGGTTGTATTTTGACTGTCATTTATGTCTTTATTGTCATTAGTAACACATCGGGATGTCTTGCATTAACTTCCCTAATTTGTAAAGAAGATTTATTACTATGACACGGTCTTGACACTTCATACTTTTTATCAGTTTCCTATTAAATGTAGCTATCTCATCATTTATGGATGACCAACTTATAAAATCATATCTATAAGGAACACAAAGTAAAACAGTATTTGTGTAATTATTGCTTTTCACAAAATTTTGAATATGTTTTAATCTTTCTTGAGCATTATTGATTCCAAGATTCCTTGTACCACCACTAAATAAAAGCACATCACTTTTCATCAACGTTTGTACAGATTCTAAAGCAGAGTTTGCCATTGTACAAATAAAGACCCTGGTTTAACCATTCCAGTTACACTATAGTTTTTGTTTAGGTTATCTGTTACCTTACTGGCACATTCTCTAATACAGAGTCTGCCAGTGAAACCTGACGGTTTTAAAAGAAGTAATGCATAGTCAATTTTCATAAAAAAAATAATTTTTATTTTTTAAATAAATACAGGAGATGTTGCAATTTAAGAATACCATAGAAATATTTAAAAAAAATTGTCAGACATGAAAAAAACGTCATTTAAATGACGACCCTTGTTTTTTGACGCACTCGTTCAGCCTCCGAGAGAAGTTGGTCATCACCTGCTCACACATTCGGCAAGGTATGGCGCGCAATTCCCTCTCAATTGCATTCTGCAACTGAGGAATATCTCGTGGCTTGTCAACGTACAATTTTCCTTTGAGGTACCCCCACAAAAAGAAATCGCAAGGTGACAGGTCCGGGGAGCGGGGGCCTCGGCACTTCACCTCTGTGGCAGATGAGCTTCCCAGGAAACAACCTCCGTAATTCGGCCATAGCTTCCCTGGAAGTGTGGGCAGTTGTCCCGTCTTGCTGGAACCAAATTCGGAACTGATTCAATCGACGTCTGCGTAATTCGGGTATAAGGAGATTTCGGATCATGACAACATAACGAGCGGAATTCACTGTCACTGAACGGCCATTCTCTTTAAAAAAAAAAAATACGGCCCTGTCACTCCGAACTTAGCCACCGCAGCCCAAACTGTAACCCTATCACAATGTAGCGGATGTTCGTGCATCTGTTGAGGGTTGATCGTCGACCAGAAACGAGAGATTTGTTTGTTCACACTTCCGTTAAGATGGAAGTGCGCTTCATCACTTGTCAAAATCACAAGTTCGGGATCTTCCTCAAACATCCGCAACATGGTCTCGGCGAAAGTTGTTCTCCTGCCAAAATCTTGATTCAACTCCTGGACAAGCATTAATTTGTACGGGTGGAAGTTCAAATCTTGGTGTAAAATTCGCTGAACAGTAGTGTCAGACAACCTCAGAGCTTGCGCACGGCGTACTGCAGATCGACGCGGGCTCTGCTCAACAGCATTCCGCACGACCCCAAATTTTTCCGGAGTTCTGACCGTTCGTGCAGACCCACCTTATTTCTTCTCCGTTGCAGAAGCCGTGGTACGGAAGTTGTGCACCCAAAGAAGTATCGTGTTTCATGACGATATCCTCCCGTGACGCACAACATTAATATGCAGACGAAACTTCCTCTGTGTGAAGGTTACCGATTCGCCGTTTTTAAAAAAAACGTCTCCACGACGAACGCGCGGTGTTGAGTGCCCCACTGCTCCATGACAACTGAAACTGCAAAACCTTACGCTTCCAATGGTACCCCTTCCATGACAACTGGACGCTCCGCCTTCGTATACTAGCCGTTCAAAAAACGTCAGGTTTCACTGGCGGACCCTGTATGACTACCTCCAATAATCAAAATAGTAAGTTTTTCATTTTCTTTTGAAATATTTGCCACTGTTACATGCAATCTAGTCACACTACTCACTTTAATACTATCACCAGCAACAAAAAGTGTCTACAAAGAGAGCCCACAAATGACACTAAGAGATAAAATAAAATTTCTATGCATTAAGAAACAGAATCTGAACCAAAAAAATTTATATTTGATGGTGCAAAGTACTGTCTGTTTATGTCAACAGCAATAAAATGCAAAAAACAGGAGAATTACAAAAATTAAAGAACCATTACCCAAAATTAGTGGACCAAAAGAAACCCCCAATAAGTATTTTTAAAAAACACTAAAATCTAAAATCAAGTTACCTGTTAAGGGCATCATGTATGACATCATAATCTCCTGTGTTAGCTGCAGTATAAATATCTATGACTGGGGCACCTCTGAAGGCATTCTTATCCATAAAAACTGGAACAGATGGCTGCCTTTCACAGTTCTCTGAGTCCCATAGCATATTCAAGGAACATTTATCAGAGTTATAGTAGGCCATTGTTTTATCAAATATCTGAGCAATGTTCTGTCACTGATCTGAAGAATCATGCAGTTGCAGTCTGTGACATTTCTGTAATCTACACAGAAAATTACATTTAACATATTTGAGTACTTCCTCTCTAAAGAAAGCAAGAGACAGAAGTATGTATGCACGCGCACACACACACACACATAAACCCTGTATATCTGTCAATGTAACTGAGTTCTGGGAAACAGAGTTATATCCATGCTTGACCTGTACCAGTCTGCTCTACAGTACTTGTAAATGGTTGTGAAAGATTTTATACTGTATTGAATCAACCTGAATATTAACAAAAACAACAACAGCAACAGCAGCATGGATGTTAAACCATAATTTATAGGGAACAAAATTACAAGAGAATCCCTTTAATTGAACACCTGACAACCCAGCACTCCTGACAGGTCAGCACTAAAGAAGAGAAGTCCCAGGACTGGAAGTTATAGATGGCATAACTTCTGGTGTGTATACAGATTCCATGACTATACTTGTGGTTATCTTGACATTTTGGTGCCCATCAAGCCAGTACAATGGCTTCAAACGATCCAAATGTAATGCTGGCAGCAGGAAATGTGTAACTTTAACAATTCCTCAGAAACTTGAAATAATTAGGGGCATAGGAAGTGGCAGAAAACCAGAGAGAGGTTCTGGCTTCATACAACATTGGATTGTCAACTAGCTACAATATAAGAAACAGAAGGAAAAATTATGATTGTTTATAGCATTAAGTGAAAGCAAGGATGACATTTTTAAGTGAGAGATAATGAAAGAGGCTAAATTAGCACCATTAGACAAGGCATTGTAAAAGTGGTTTAGAGCAATGGGTTCTGAAGGAAAAACACTGACTGGTGCTATGATAATGAAAATAGCTGTCTTATTGTGATGAAACGGAAATAACTGAAAGTGCACATCCTCTCACAGTATTAACAAAATTTACCTGTAACACCTGTAAGAATTTATGTACTGCCTCAAAATTCAGAATATTTTATAATCTGGCACTTGTCTGGCCCTATAGGTGCTAGATTAAAGAAATTCTCCCGTATTTATGTATTGTACTAGGAAGAACACAGGGATATAATTCTCAACTGAAGTCTACAGAAATATATATTTTTTAACATTACTACAGACTGGCTCGAAATGGGTATATAAACTCAATGGAAAATCATTTTCCTTTCATATTTCCGCTCTTGTGTGGGTAACCTAACCAGCACGCCTCTCCATCCGTCTCTGTCTTGTCAAAGCTTCTCTTGCTGCTCAGTTTTGTTATATGTTCTTCCTAGAGTACTGTTTTCTACCAACCTGTTGCATTGTGCTTTGTTCTTGCACACTTTCCTTTACTTCCATGTTCAAAACCTGCTTTGGAAAATTACCTCCATTCATTCTTACAGCATATTTATCTTTAGGCAGAAATAAAACCATCACTTTACAGTCAAGAAAATGCGTTATAATGGTATGAACACATGACAAACGTCACTAATCCACTGGCCACTTTGGTGGATTTTCAACCAAGGATGCGGTGATTATAAGGAATTTACAAAGTAAAAGAAAAAAAATTCTTCAAGAATAAGAATGGGGGTGATCAAAATGAAGAAGCCCACACTGAGTGGTTCGAGCCACATAAAACTTAAAAATGTGGTAGTATTAACTTCATCGGTCCTGTGGCCTTTAATGTGGAGTATGCCATCCAAAAATGAAAGGGGCAATCCACATACATACAACCTGCCAGAAATTCCAGGATGGGTGAAGTCGCCCTCACCTTTATAAAAACAGCCAAAGGCATAGTAAGAACACAGAAAACAAGAGTTTCTGACAATCTGCCTAACAATCAACTGCCATAACCTCTGTAAACACAAATGGCTGTTCGGACAATTAACAGTAAATTCACATTCTTATGCAAACTTGTCTTAATTTGGATATCCTCTACAGCTATGATAAAACTGTGTCAATTAGAATGTTCAGTGATTTATATGTTAGCTGTAGGGCCCTTTATTAATACACATATAAATAACGTACGAATTTCTAATACTGTTCTGTAGTTCCCGTTCACGCGCCTTGTAATTTCTCATGCAGAACATAAGGGAAACGTAAGGGAAAATTCACAATTTTCATTACGCTCCGAGCAGACACATGTCAAATACGAATAACCAGAATACCTAAATATTTAAACTTGTTTCGCCAAAAAAAAATCATGAATTTGTTCAGGCGCGTTAAATATAACTTTAGAATAGCGTCCTAAGCTGTCACTCACAATCCAATAAAACGAACTACAGGAATTCCGCGAAATAATTCACTCAAAACTGTATCAAAGAAGCGGTCTCACCTTCACATTTCATACAGGTAACTTTAAAATGAAAGTACGGTCACACAAAACGTTTCTGTACAAGCAATGTCTCACATCACCACGTGGGAAAACGTTACTATGGGTAACCTCAACCTTCCGCACCAGGGGGATGAAAGTGTCATAGGCGACTGGGCAACAAAATAGTGACATCTATGCGCCGCAACACGACTGGATCACAGAGACTGGGTGGAGAGGCAAGTATTTCCTATCGCTGACATCAGGTGTCATGACA
>JGI20166J26741_11483362_pt1 | contig 25784 bp, 18 predicted proteins | sample TergutCu122P5_FD_26741 | JGI IMG/M metagenome (IMG submission 26741)
AACAGGCGCTGCTAAAGGTATCCTACGACTTCCACATCGCTGGCAACGGGTTGTACACAATGCTGGTGACTAAAGTGAAGGACAGTAAAACTTCGAAACACGTATCTATTTTGTATCAGTTGTAAATAAATAGTTACCACTATTAAAGTTCCAACCCTCGTATGTGATAAAGTGATCATACAACTCTCATCACTGCCATCCACCACAAATTAAGAGTCCCCACCCCCCACCCCGACCACAGTTTCAAACCCAAACATTACATTTCTGGCAACAAATCCCGTCCACTTTTTTCATAGATTCAGCACTATGGTAGTTTAAGAAGCATAAACCACACTTGCTTACCGTTGCTGGCGAAATGTTTGTAACACAAATCGCTCCTCTGCTCTCGTACGAACGAGCTTACTTTTGATCACTGGTTTTTATTTGATTGTAAACGATATTCCTTACTTCGGATTTCCTCCAGATTTTGTTCAGAAGTTTGAACGAATACTGTGTTTTGCATTTCCATGACGACATCTTTTTCTCAGGTGATGTTAAGACGGCAGTCACATTTGGCCTATCTTTTCCTTAGACATTGCTCGATGCTGACTTTCTTGTCGTGTTCTGAGCCGATTACTACTAGAATAGCTCTTATGCATTCTTTAAATGATACTCGTATATTGCGAGTGAGAAAAACACCACTTGGTGCAACCTACACAAATTGCCGGACACAAAGTAAATAGTTAAATAAATTACTGACAAGAAGATGATGAGAGGCTGCTAATGACAATTTGAATAACTCTTTGATTATTTCACATTTACGTATCATATAAAAATTATAATTATGATGGCGGTAATAATGGCTATACTACTACTACTACTACTACTACTACTACTACTACTACTACTAATAATAATAATAATAATAATAATGTTAGTTTTGTAGTTCTTCCAGTGTCAGAGCCCTCTGTAAATTTTGAGTACCTGTCGATTTAGTGGGTTTACGGGTCCTTTCTAAGTGCCCAAAACTTGTTTAGTGCCTAAATATCGGGTGTGAAACAACAGCTGTTCCTAGAGCAGAACTATGACAGTAGGCCTATTACGCTTCAGCGTCCTTAAGTATCGGTGGTTTCACACTGTCCACTGTAAACTGACCGAGATACTGCAGGGCACAGGCAAAAAAGGCTGTGAAATATTTGATTTGTTCTAATTTGCTGAAATTTGAAGATCATAGCAATGGTCTACCTTGATAATCAGACCCCACTGATAAAATATTGTAAAATTTAAGTTTCTCTTAATTTTGTGAATACATACTGTAGTCCTTAACCTCCCCCAAAATATCACAAACTGTACAATGGTGGGTTTGGGTTCGACGAATCCAGTCGAATGACGCTCTCTTGACTATGGTGGAAATTGTCTAACTTGATGCCAATTATTAGTGTCGAGATAAGCATGTAAAGCATTTTTCTTGCGACCTGCCGTACATTTGCACTTTAGGTATACTGCACAAACAAGCAATTAGTACTATCTAGTGTCGCGAGATGGCAGTAACTGTCACAAAGACCGTTCATGACGATGATGGCGGAAAACGCGGGCACAAGAAGCTTGAATCCAACCCGACAATAATAACCTCATCCGCAAATAAAAATTACGCTGGTTATAATAGGACATATAGCTCTACAAAAGTGCGGACCTTCCTGCAAAAAGAAACTTACAGCAGTGACAAACAAACAGTTACACAGACGAAAAGAACACTAGTAATTCGACAGGCCATCCGTATCACACCAACAGTGAGATAAGTACTGCCAACGTCACGAAGCCATAAAACATTTCGTTGAACATTTCAAAACCGCAACTGAACCCACATCGAAAATGTACCACGCTGTCACATCGAAAGACTATTGCTTTGTGTCGAGTACATTTCATATCACGAAAGTGCTGTTCTGTGAGTCTGTCCGTTCTCTACCCTTGGGTCTCCACTGTTTATTAAATAAACTGCATCCGTGTTCTCTGTGATTCCGCCTAAAGGCAAAATTGCATTTCATAGGTCGGAAGGATAAACTGTTGATGAGAAGTTTCGACTAAGACAGAGGAAGTATAAACAGAACGTAAAAACATAATGAGGCGTTACACAATGTTTACATTTCATAATATATCAGCAGGCTGCTCAAATCAAGAGCGACGACATGAGTGAAGCATGCGAAGTCGCATGGCGAAACAAAAAAAGCATACAAAATTTCGTTTGGAATGTCCAAAGGAAGACACTGCGTTCAATATTAAGACATAGATAGTACAGCGAATTTCAGAGAAACAAATGTGGAAACGTAACCTGAATTACCAATTTCAAGGTACATTCCTGTAACTATTTCTTGTGAACACGGTGACCATGTTTCGGGTACCATTTAAACCAGAGTATTTTTGACCAGATGATTATCCATGCACTACTCATGAAATGTTGTATATCGTACAGCCAATAAATTAACAGTCCCGTTTAAATGAAGTACGAGTACAAACTGTCACAAACACGTGGTTACTATTTGCTTGATTCTGTCTATTAAAAATACCTATACAAATCCCAGTGACCATTGTGTCAATATGGGCCTTCATGTATCAGCATTATCACCCTGCTTCCGCACAGGCATGCACTTCTTATGACTTCCACGAAATGAAATGCGTTCTTCACCTTTCATTCGATTAAATTTCACGGCGTGAAAAACAAATCGTCATTGGGAGTACGGCACCTGCCGAAGCACGTCATAGCAACATAAGGATTCGTTGTACAAATTTAATCTGTATCATTAATTGGAACGACCACATGACATTCCGTTGTCTCCAGGTGGGGAGCGCTTAGTGCACGTGCACCTGCTGGACGAGTACACAGGGTTGCTGGAGCTGGGTGTGCGCCACGTGTTCCAAAGGCATGGAGACACGTGGTTGAGTTTCAACGTGACAGCGGCGGTGAGGCGTCCCAAGCCACGCACTCAGCTGCGCATTCTGGTGCATATTCGTGCCACAGGTCCGGACAACCAGTTTGATCTTGCACTGGTTGTAAACCCACACGAAGGACGTCAGTTCCAGGATGTGCAGCCATTACTGTTGTTAGCATACTCTACGCTCACGGTAATCAGTTGCTTCTTCTCTTGTCCTTCACTACGTCATGTAAGGTTCCGTTGCTTCTTTTAATTGTAAACGGATATATCGTTTCCTTAGGGGGATTCTGTTAGAACAGTGACGCTATTCAGCCCAGCTCTTGCGTTTCTGTGCCCTCGAAATAAGCAACGCAGTCACAGGCGGCGCTAGATTTTTTTGCTCCGGGTGCGCCCAGAAATTTTAATGAAATACAAATATTACGACATTTGGTTGCGTTGGTCCATCCGTTACAAGTGTAACACGCGGCCCTGTAGATCACATGTCTGGACCATCAACATTTTTTCGCAGTATTTACACGAGAATCGGTTGCGCCTTCAGGAACATCACTACCTATTTCATTTTCAAAGACCGGTGACACTGTATACGTGGGGCTACCCAAAAATTCGGGGAATTTTACCATAAAAAAAAGTTTCTTACCGTAACTCCTACTTTTCACCGTCCCCTTCGAAGTAGTCCCCTTTGGCATGTATACAGCGATCCTAGGGTGTTTCCCATGATTTCATGCATTCCTGGAAGTTCTCAAATGTGTGTCGATAACCTCTTGCGTTTCTGCGTGGATCTACGCAGTCTTGTCAAAACGACACCCTCTCAGCCGTACTTTCATCTTGGGGATTAGGAAAAAGTCGCAGAGGGCGAGGTCAAGCGAATAGGAGGGGTGGGGAATCACTGTAATGTTTTTGGAAGTCAGGAACTGTCGAACAACGAGTGATGTGTGAGCGGGCGCGTTGTCATGGTGGAGAAACCAATTGTTTTTCTTCCACTTGTCTGGACGTTTGCGCTGAATGCCCTCACTCAGCCGCTTCAAAGCCTCACAGTAACACTTGCCACTGGCGGTTTGACCGGGGGGTACGAATTTCCTGTGGACAGTGCCTTGGATGTCAAAAAAAAACGATCAATATGGAGTTGACATTACTGCGAACTTGACGCGCTTTTTTCGGCCGCGGTGAATTTGGCGACTTCCACTGCAACGACTGCTGCTTAGTCTCAAGGTCATAACCATACACCCATGTTTCATCACCGGTTATGATATTGGAGATGAAGTTGGGGTCGTCTCTGGCTTATTGTTTGAGTTCCCTGCAGATAGAAACGCGAAGGGCCTTCTGGTCGTAGCTCAGCAGCCTTGGCACAAATGTCGCAGAAATGCGTCTCATGTTCATACTGTCCGCCAAAATGCGTTGAACGGTCCCGTATGACAGTCCTACTACCTCACAAACATCGTGGATAGTTTGCCTACGATCTGCAAGGATAGCGTCGCGAAATTTTGCAATGTTTTCCGGTGTTGTGCTTGTCGACGTTCGTCAGAACGCTCATCGTCGTCGACAGACGTTCGTCCGTTCTTGAAGTGTTTGTACCATAAAAGAGTTTTGCTTTGGCTCATGGCATTCACCACGTATATCATAATTGTCCAGTTAGCACTGAAATTGTCTAAAACTGTCAAACTCTTTTTCTCTTCGCCAACACTAAAATGCCTTTCATTCTCTCCTCACTTGCAGAAACTCATTTCTCTTCAGTTTCTTTTGTGTGTCGTCTTTGTTAAAATAATCACAAATAGGCTGCTTTGTGGAACTGCTATTAAATACACCGCTGGCCCTCGTGCGTTATGAAGGTGCTTGGCAGATAAAAGCTGTGCAGGCGCAAAACGAAACGCGAGTGAGGGCAGTGATCCGCGAAGTAACCGTCCATTATGAGAACATAATTAAGCGTTGACTCACGTTCTACAGAAATGATGTAAAAAATAGTGCTTTGTTACAATAAAGATTACAGCCTGTAACTAGACTACATTTTACTGCTCCATACAGGAATAATACTCATACAGTTAGGTAAAGGTTCAATGAGACCAGTTTGGGTTACATAAAGTAATCTTAGATTCAAGCCAGATGTATTAAATCTGGGTTTGCTTTCTTAATTTGGCGTCACAGGTACATTCGTTTGTGCTAATAATTTGGCATCGCCATCCTCATAATTTATGTCACTGTCATCCTCAGTGCCATTCGTGCATGCTTCAATTTTGAGTTCACTAGGGATCAGATATCTCCAGTACAGCGTGAAATACATTCATCAGGAATTTTAGATTCGGCACATATGTGGCATGTACAAGCCACTGCCATTCGATTAATGAGATGTAATACAATACTCGCACAAAAATATCAGGTAATAAGGCATCTAAACATGAAATTATCCTGTCTCTTCCTAGGTGGTACCACATTACATGATTCGGAACAAGAGAGATGCTGAAGATTATGAGGAAGAAAGTAATAACATATGGGATGATGACAGAGCTCCAGCAGCCACTGAGATGCAAGCAAGGAGGGGAAAGAGGCAACGTAACACCTGTCGCAGACGGCCATTATACATAGATTTCTCAGAAATCCACTATGACACATGGATTGTGGCTCCTAATGGATATGAGGTGGGAATAGCTGCAGATATGAGATAAGGACATTGCATACTCTAAGCAAAAGTATAATATCCCAGTTAGGGAGGGATTTACAGGGTAGACAACCCAACAACTACCTGGGTAGCAATCTTCACATAAAGAACTCCTAGGGCAATGGTCAGTTTCCTGTGGGTGTCAATTTTTGCCACAGCGTAAAAAAAAGCACTGGACTAGAACTCTTTTTATAAACAAAAAACACAATATATAATGGAAGTGTTTGTGTCCAATACAAGAAGAATTAAAGAAAGCCAAAATGCAGATGTAGTGCTGACTTCCACAGTGCAACACTATGTAACCTTTCTCTAGATTTCACCCTTTTTAAAATGATTTTAAAAAATACTGCCTACTTCTTTACCTGTTTGTCAGAGTTGATTACTGGTACTTTTCTCCATATAAGAAACACTCAATTGCAAGTAAGCTGGGAGATGAAGCAGTCACAATCTGCTTCAAGACATGTCATGGTATTTGCCTGGAGGAGCTGAGAAAGGCCATGAAAACCCTCATTCAGTAACATCTAAGATCCAGACTTGGTGCTTCTGAATACACATGCAGATTTTGGTGTGGAATTTGTAGTGAAGAAAATTTTGGAAGCACTGCTCTATGTCACATACTCCTTACTCTTCAATTATATCAACATATTTCATACTATGTAAGTCAATGCATGCAACATGGTGTTTCTATTAAATGACTCACATGAATTCAGACAAAACGATTCCATGCTTCTTCACACATCAGTTCAGAAGTGTAACCCTTGATTTAAAATTAATTTACAAGTACTCAACTCGCCAAGTAACCATTTCAGCTCTCAAGTGATAAACACTGAATCTTCCACACTGCTGATACATGTGAATAACCCACCTGAGAAAGTCAAAGTCAATTAAAATCTGCTACTTGTTCAGCTGAACATAACTTCCCTGATTTCACTTCCCTTACAATGGGTGAGGTGCATAAATCGCACACTTCCCCGCTGACATAATCTCTTCTACAACCAAGTGTTTTTCTAAATTATGGTCTTCCTTCAGACTAACATTTTGCAACTGTTAATGTAATTATTAAATAATTTCATAACCTAAAGCAACATGTTTATGTTTAATTGTTTATAACTTCAATTTTAATTTTCCTATCTTAATGCAGCCTATATTTTACTCCTAATATTCTAATTTCGCAATTGTTATTTCAGGCATTCCAGTGCACTGGCAAATGTTTCTTTCCCGTGAGTGAGCATCTGTCCCCAACAAAACATGCCATTGTCCAGACTCTCCTGCACAGTGTGTCCCCAGGCAAGGTATCCCGGGCTTGTTGTGTTCCCACACGTCTAGAGCCCATCTCCGTGCTCTATGTCGACCAGAAAGGAGTCCTCACATATCGCTTCAGTTACCAGGACATGGTAGTGGCGGAGTGTGGCTGCCGATGAAGTGAATGCAGTTTGTGAATGCATGATTTTACAGATCCAAAGCTACCACAATATAAATGTTATATTTTGAAACAAACACCTTCCACAGCTTCAAAATCTTGGCAAGGTGCATATGATAACTGCAATACAGTATGTTTAATTAAAAACACATTGTCAGATTCCAAAATTCTTATGTAAGCAGTATCCAGTAACAAAGGTCTGGATGCTGCTGGTTCAGATTAGGAACTAATTCTTGTGGACATGGTAATGAGCCAATGGGTTCATAAAATGTGTGTAATTTATCCACTAGATGGGGACCTGTTAGCTTCTCAAGACACACTTTGCACCATGTAATTAGTTATTTAGTTAGTTGCCACTTTTTTCTACCATTCCTTATTCTACTGAAGCTCTCCATTACATTTCTATTCTTCTGTAATTCATCCTTCCCCATTCCTAACCTCTTCATCATCTTCCTTACTCATCCTCTACATTCTTCATTCTAATTGCTTTCACGACCACCTCATCAGACTGCTGTGTAATCCTTCTTCAAACACTCTTTATTTCCTCATTTTCCTTTTCTTTCAGTTTATTTCATCACATAATCTCTGGTAATGTAATGCGTATGGGGGAGAAGAGAGGTGTATACAGGGTTTTGTTGTGGAAACCTGAAGGAAAGTGACCACTTGGAAGATCCGGGCATAGATAGGAGGATAATATTAAAATGGAACTTCAGAAAGTGGGATGTGGGGGTATGGACTGGATCACGCTGGCTTAGGATAGTGACAGGTGGCGGGCACTTGTGAATGTGGTAATGAACCTTCGGGTTCCATAAAATGCAGGGAATTTGTTGACTAGCTAAAAAGCAGTTAGTTTCTCAAGAGGGACTGTGCTCCATGGAGTAAGTATTCAGTAAGGCCTAGGGGAAATTTAAAATGAAAAAATTTAGGCAATTTGTATTCAATTTCTATACTTAATTTCTTATGTTGTAGATTTCTTCTGCCTGTAAGTTGTGAAAGTTTGCTTACTCTCCAACTGTGAAAATTTTAACATATAAAATAACCCTGCCTATCTTTCATAAAGTTATTTATGCTGTATTTCCACACAAAATCTACATATAGTTATATTGATTCATCAATATTCACAAATCTAGCTCAACAAATTGAAATTTCTTCATGGAGTAGCCAGGCACAGATCAACAGAATAAGTAGATGAGGGAGAAAATGAATGTTTTGAGCCCAAAAACATAATGACAGAAATAATCATTTGACGAGCTCCAAAAGAATGGAAGACTACCTAACAATAAGCATGTGTACAGATAGGCCTACCAGCATTCAGAAAAAAAGATGTCTTGGTAGATGGATGATGAGATGGCTGGGCAAGGTCCAGAAGCTAGAATGGACCACTATAATACAGATGACGACAGTGGTGATTATGATAATGATCACTGTTATACATACTTGTCATGTTATTTGGATAACACCTGCAACCCCCTTGCACTGCATCATGATCATCCACAAACATGATCCATCTGCTGCACAGTATGGTACATGATGGCAGTATTGCCAACAGAGGGTGTGGGAAGAATGAGATTGAGGAGGAAGAAGTAATTTACAAAACAGTAACGTGCATAAATGCTGCATAACTTCCAGGGATCTGTCCACACAATCAAAGAGTCCAACAGTAAATGGCAAACTGTTATTCCCACCCCACAAGTTTGTATCGCCACCTTGTTGGCATTATTAGCAATAAAGAAGTAAATTTAGACCTTGCAGTACCCAGACAGACATTAACTTATACAAATTTCTGTACTGTAAGCACCCTAACTGGAATTCTCTCAGTGGGGGTTAAGTGGCCAGGGTACAAAGCTGGCTACTCTCTCCCATCAAGTACCAAGGTTACAGCGGCAAGAGGCTTTATTAAGCAATGGGACAGCTTTACTCAGGTATCACCTAAGAATGATTAGATGCTTCTGCATTTAATGTTTGTTTACTGTAAATGAATAATTCACAATTCAGTTTTGAGAACAGCTTTGCTGTCACAGACCAAGTCAATGTGAACTCTGTCGTGCAGAGAACAGATCCATCACTCCTCTTTCTCACACTAGCTACATTCTTTTTCTTTCAAGCACTTTAAAAACACTGATGTCAGCATGTTAATAATAATTCCTTCTGCTTTGCAGAGGTAGCTACTTCTACAGTCATGTGCAGTATGCAACTGAAATTCACAAACTGTAAAATTTGACATTCTCACAGTGGTGACTATATGAAATATTACCTTCTGGGATATGACTTTGTGCAGAATAGTAAACATTTACTGGCACTAAGGTTAACCCTCTGATTCCATCTTCAGGGTAGAAGAGGGGCTGAGAAGTGGCTCTACCATGAAGGTGTAGGCACAACATTCCTCTGAAATATCACTAAATTTCTACCAAAGTACCCAGTATTACATCCCAGAAAATACTCTTCAAATGCTTGTCACCTATATACATTTTATACCTTTTCCAATGCACAGAATTCCTGATAATAATATTATTCACATGAAAGTAATACTTGGATGGTGAAAGTGCAACATTTAAACATGGCTACACCCCTGGTAAACATGAAATCACACTGTTGCTTCCTTAAATTTGATTCTCAACATAAACAGTGGCAGTGCTCTGTGTTCTATACATAAGAATACACACAAAAACCCTCTTAATATTCCATCATAAAATGGACTAACCCTACAAAAAATGTAACTCATCGTACTCTTGAATGAATTGAATCCAATCTGACAATCCACACACCTAAATTAGTTGGAAGGGAGCAAATTAAATATAAATTTTTAAATTTCATTCACAGGGTTGTCATTCTGATAAGCATACAAACTCCACACATAAACTACTGCATGAAGCCCAGTTCCTTAACATGCCACTGATATTTTCATACAAACCTGGGACTAAATGATGGTGATACAGTGGCATAGCTGCTTGTTGTACACATTCAGCTAAATGTAAATGTTTGCATTCATTCTACTCACCAATTGTACTGCTTTTACCACTGTCCCAGGTACAAAGTTCAGGTCTGGATGAGTTCAAACACAACCTCCCAAATGCTGCAGCTTTGAGTCATATGTCATGAATTTGGCCTCATCTTGCAGAAAGAACATTTCATACGTAGGCCCATCTGCCAACATACAAATGGTATATGTATTCAGAGTCTGTGGATGAACAGTCTGTGTCTAGACCAGGGATTCTTAAACCAACCTTCTGAGGGGTTATGAACTCCAAAAACAATAAAGTGAGCTTGATGGCTTCAATGGGTTGCTCAGCAGGTATTGATTCTGCTTGGCTTGCAAGGTCTACGTGATTTACAATTTTGGGTCATGGTCAAAAAGCTCAGAAACCCCAGGTCTACACAATGCAGATGAATGTCACGTATCCTTAAAATATAGAGTACAAGAGCACAGAACAGAATAGAATGTGATTACAACTTATTTATAATCCACAGATACTTCACAGAACTAAAACCTGTAAGACAATAATGTCAAACTTATCATCATCAAATATAATACTGTGAGATTTAATGTTCTCACATAAGAGTTGTTGAGGATTCAAGTCTTCTGGGATATGACAGCGTGTCAATGGGTGATCCTTGATGATGAAGGCACCATGATCTTTCAGAATATCAGGAACCTTTCACCCAATGATGCAACACCAACATCCCAGAAGACATGAATCCTCAAATGTAATACTGTTTCAAATATAAATATGTAAAAATAACATTTTTAGAACTACAAAAATAATTCAATCATGGAACCTTTGCCATTTTACAGATGAGAATTTCACTGAAGCAAACTCTTGTACGCAGCTGAAGCAGTGAGATGGTAAGACTTCCCTTTCATGCAGGCTGACATACTTCTATGAGTATATTATGATTTAAACTTTTGGTGGCAGGTGTAAGAGTAGAGAATAACTTCATTTCAGTACAGCAAACTCTTTTTAAATATTTGCTGAGATTAATATTTGACAAATGAAACTAACATCTTTCACTTTCACATATACTGTATGCCACATCTTAATAGCCGATTTACTGAGATATTGACATACTTAGCTGTAACGTGACTTGCATTCAGTTTTTTTATGTACAATATTTAGAATGTTGTGGTCATTGCAGCTCTTATATATATATATATATATATATATATATATATATCAGCTGCTCTGTCAGTGGTGGGTGGGTATACGTTTGTACAGTGACTGTTGAGACTGTGTACGTAAGAGTTTGCTGGAAAACTTTCCTTGTCATCTGTAACAAATAACATTTAAAAAGGATACATACATGCTGGAAAATGGTGGATATTAAAAAAGTTTTAACATATGAATGTCAGCACATTCACAATATCACTTACAAAAGTTAGTTTTCTCTCTGCAAGACATTAAGGCATATGGGATAGTGGAAGTATAGCTCTACGCATTCTTGACCCCAGCACGAGATGGATGTGAGTGATCAGCTTCATGCTCCGATCATTTTAACCCCGGGGAAAGTCACTATTTTTGTTTAATTATGTCACCATTTTACAGAACTATGTAAATCACTTTGACATACGACAGATTCATTTACAAACCCTTATGCAATGATATAACAGAATGCTGTTATACCGTGTAACATTTGTGACAATAAATCTTCAACACAGTGGTGCAGTAAGCGAAATGTATGTTTCTGTCTTTAAATAATTCTCGCGATTTACGTCACACGCCATATTCTCAATCGTGTATGGTTAGGTAAGACTGTTCCAGAATGTGAAGTGACGGTACAATATACTGTATTCTTGAAATGGTTGAATGCGATAATAAGAAATGCAGAGGAAACCAACAGAAGAGGAGATACGCTTATGTCCTACCAAATTGTTTGTCATTCTTCAATCACTTCAGAACATTCTTCTATCTGTAATATCAGCACTATTTATAATAAGGAATTCTAACGCGATCCAAACATGTGCCGCCAGTTGCGCATTACGATATGTTGCTGCGCCGGGGGCGTGAGGGTTGCCAACATAAGTAGAGTAAGTGAAGTGACGAGAGATTTCAAGCGTTCTGTCGTAGTACAGTTTAGGCCTTCACTCTTCTGTGATGTTACGCGGCGTAGATTGGTAGCCTCAACAGGTTGTCCCGAAACATCGATAACCAACTACTAACTTACGCCATTTATCATCCGAGAAAAGGAAAGGCTTGGCTTCAGAGTCGTCAGCGTGATTTCAGTTTCTCGTACCATTACGGAAATTGAATGCCTGACGGGCAGCACATTCGTTTTGTGGCGGCACTACGTGGCAGCTGGGAGTTGAGTCAGTACAAAAAAACTCCAACTAACTCCATGGAGCAGGGTCCTTCCTGAGAAGCTAACAAGTTGTCAGCTTGTCAAGAAATTTTATGGAACCCGATGGTTCATTACCGCATTCAAAAGCACCCGCCACAATGAAACCCCAAGGCGTAACTTTTATGTGTAGCTCACGACCTTGTTATTTGGGACTAACATGAGACGTCAAGGACCGACGACACTCATGAATATTTGCAAATTGAATTTCACTTTCAGAAATTAAAATCAAACCTCAAAAAACCAATCCCATATTGTTGAATGCCTCGAGTTTCGGTGCATTTTACTTCGTGACTGTCACGAAAACGAAGACCTGAAGCATAAACATGTGGCATCTTTCTGTGATCGCGACCTGCCACAATGTGTACTGTCAACTCTGATGCAGTATGACCAAATTCAGAAATGCAGAGATCATTTTGGTTATAAAGTCCCACTGTAAAAACCCTCCTGTGGGTTATATGAATATATGGGCCTTATAATAATTATCTTAAGTGAAAACACTGTAAAGGCATGGATTGGATTCAGTTGGTTCAAAATGGTGCATGTGTGTGCTACTTAACATTCCACTTAAATTTCAGATTCCACAAAAGCATGGAATTTCTTGCCCACCTGACTAGGTATTAAATTTTTAATGATTCTGTACTGTGGAGTTAGCTAGCTACCTCAATCCTTGACTTCTGATCCTTCAAATGCATCTAATTTTCTCAACCGAACAGCACTGGCAATCACAATATAGAAAAATGATATTTCAGATGTAATCAAACTTGCTATGTATCTTTCTTTGCTCAGGTTAGTTTGCTTAGCTGTCGCCATATCACTGCAGGGGCCCAGGTTCATTCCCATAGCCCATGTGAGATTTGTGGTAGACAAAGCAGCACTGAAACAGGTTTTATTCCAAGTGCTTTTGCCTTTCCCATCAGCATCATCCCACCAATGCTCCATGCTCACATTTCATTCATTCACCATCAACACTGCATTAATAAAACTGTGGCATTCAAATTGTGATCTGTGGAGGACCTTCAGGGGTTCTGCAAGCACATTTCCTTTGTAACAAAATTTGTATATATACTTTTGATAGCTTTTAATTGCATTTATTATTTTATTTTGCTCCCCATCATTGTGCATAATGGGCACTGGGTTCATTTACAGTGATCATCAATATTAAAATTTTGTTTCATTGCTACACATCCTATTCCCTAACTTCTGTAAAATGCTAAGGTATGTGAATGTGTGCAACATCACAGCCCAGGCTGCAGCACCCCTCCCCCAACCCCAAATTGAATTTAACAACAAAAAATTATCTAGAAAGATTTAACCTTGCGATTAGTTATATTTAACATGATTTTCATAACAAATTTTGCAGATCAAGCATAAATTACATACAGCATCAGGTCAGCCCCCCCCCCTCTGCAGTGAAAAATTCTGGGTTAATGCCTGGAAACTTTATCATGAAGAGTAAATGAAATCCCATGTTATGGGTACTTCCATGTCAGAAGTGGCCTTCCACAGTCTTGTCAAGTGTGTGGAAAAAATAAGGCAAGAGATTGGATTGTGAGGCATTAGTACAATAATCATGGTTCCATCTGACTTATCTCCCAACAATAATTTATTTCCAGAAAACATGACCTTTCTGGTTTCTATAGTTACATAATTCTCTTGTACAAAAAAGAACAAGAATTTATGTACAAAAAAGACAGACATTATATATTACACAGACATGATGACAAATTATTATGTCATTATGGGAGAGAGGAGACAGTTAATATTTAAATTTAAGCAAATGAATTGTGGACACCACAAGAGCTGACAAGTTACATATTGTGCTGATTTTTCAAGCTAACTGACATGCAGAACACTGGACGCAGTTCATCACTGTTCACACGGCTTCTCTGTAAAATGTGATGGAACTTCTACAACATGAACTCTTTATCAACTTCAGCTAAATCTACATTAAAACATTCATATTGATAATCCAAAAATATTTTAAAATACGTAGCTAAGTTTCCTGCTTCTAAAGCCAGTGCAGTTAATCTTTACACAGTAGATATTTCTCAACATCATATTGTACTCATTAAATAAATTGATACATGGTATCAGAATTATGATAATACTTAAAACCTGAAGCTGTTTCTCAGTTCAAGCAAATTTTACATACAAAATGTTCAATGCTCAGAAATTCCTGACATAAAAAATATGCCCACTGTCAGAACTTGTCAGAAACATTTTTCTTCAATATGAAGATTATCACTGTTGGATCCACAGTCATTTTTCACAAATGAATAAAAAAACATATGCCTGGATAACAAGCTAAAGTGTTATCAAAGTAGATTTACCAATCATTTATCAATCAGATGAAGAAACAATGTATACCTAATCTGAGTATTCCAATGTAACACTTCCTAGAATGTTTCCTCAAAGAAAGTTGTATGTTAGCTCAAACCCAGAAAAGACTAAAGAAGAATCACAATTTCACACAGGATGATTCATTTGGATATTTATATACATACAATGGTCTCTAAGCAATTGTGAATGGAAGCAGTTTGAGAACCAATGACAACTTCAAGACTTTTCCAGTGGTACACATACAAACACAAGCAATCTTTCCCCTTTATCACGAGTCATTCAACAGCTGTAAGGTGTTGGGGCAGTAAATCACCTGTGTATCTGCATTATTCAACTGTAAAAATGTCCCCATATGCAATGGAGAAGTATTACCTAGATCAGGACCATGTAAACTTATGTTCATGAGGGCACATCAAAACATAATGGAAACCACGACAGCCACGTAGAAAAACTTTTCTAATAATATACAAACTTATTATCATTCCATTTCTGTCACTGGCTGTTTACTGCATAGTTTATCTTTAACATCAAAACAATTAATTCAGAGAATTTTAAAAATTGTCCTATCTTTTGAAAATGATTGCCAGAATTGGCACAGTGTACTGCAGGGAGAATTTTTTCGTCAGCTTCAGTACAATGCACAGCTTTCATTAATAAAAGGTCCTGTGAATAAATCACTATAATTTTGTTGGCTCTGAATAAATTCTGGTCTCAGTACAAGACAGCAGACTTTCATTCATACACAGGGGGCAGCAACATATTGTGGCTGCAGATTATTCTGTGCTTTGACTGAAACCTTTACCTGCACTGCAGTTCAGACACTGAGAACAGTAAATACTGAGTTAAACTGCAGGTTCTCTCACCCAGTTATCATCTTCAACATGAGGTGCCTCCACTATGCGTACCCTTAAGTGTGAAATTAGTTCTGTTATATTACAGGATAGGCATAGGCAGAGCTGGACAAATATAAATTGAACTGTTTATCAGAAAGAAACACAGTTTAGTTGGAGCCTGCCATTTTCCTTTGTAACTGAAACACATGAAATTATAAACTACATTTTTCAAATTTTATTGTGTAGGTCATCAGCTGCACTTAACATGTAATGCATACACAGCATCAGTAAACAGTATGTATCACATACCATGTGACTCAGCTAATATTTTGCACATTACAAAATATGACAGATATACAATACATGTCAATATTAACTAACTAACAAACATTACATCTTTTAATATGACATTACAGGTGGCATTCCACTGACAACTATAACATGTGATGATAATGTAAGCATCTCAAGGTGATAAGACAACAGTCAACGTACAGCACATGCATTACATGTTGGTGCAGATGGTTTAAGCTAACAGATTTATGTTAATGAAAACTGGAAGCATAGGTAATTCAGTCATACTGAGCTGACAGGCTCCTATAGAGGCACAGGCTTTTCTCCACTGCATCCTGAGCAACCTAGCCTATCCAATAAACACCAGGGGCTCTCTTTCAAAGATAGTGGTCTGACAGTATACATGATCATGCACCTCCATCTAATAAAAAAAGTTTAGGACTGTATGGAATGACACCTCCACTCCTCCCCCTACTTTTCTTCATGGTTAGGTCCCTAAGTATGTGGGAAACTTTAACTTTACCTTAAAACATTAAAAATGCAATTAAGAATCGATCATAAAAATCATTTTTTGCATCTGGCCAGTCATCTAGGCCATGTTCACATAAGGCACTGATTAGAACAAAAGTGTATTTTGTTACATCATGTGACTGAACTGAGTTGATGAAGCATGTTCTGACATAACTTCTCTATTTTTGTTGTAAATTTTTGCAGAGAATGACACTACATTTCAAAATAAGGTATCTGGCTTTAAACATCTGCTATGTGTTAGATGGAATTTTTGGAATCTATACACACTTACTAGGGCCACATCTTGCCTACAAATCACTCCACATGGTCCTGTTCTCTATACATAGACACAATTACACGAATAAGCTGTGCACAACAAATATAAAACCATGAAAATCTGACTTCCAGTGCACAACTAACAGGAATTGGTTTACTGTTGCTGCCGTTTTTTAACTAATTTCCAGAAGCCAGCAGAAATTCTGTGTTACATAATGATACACATGTACAAATATACACACACAAAAAATGACTAACAAATATCCTTACGATACAATGACCATGTTAGAACAGCAAACACTCAAGACAGTTAATGAAATTGTATTTTGAGAAATACAGTCTCTTGTTGGTCACAAGAATGCAAGAGATTATCTACAATATTGTGAATTCAATGAAGTATAAATACATAGGCATTGTTGTTTGAAACATATCCACATTACAATATGAAACACAAAATTGATACTGTATTTATATCAAAGTCAAATCACACATCTGTGATCAATTTAAACTTTCGACACTAGAATGGTATTAGCATCCAGTGATTGTTTGACTTGGACCCATGGAACACCAAACTTTTTTCAGCTCTGTAATAAATAAATGAATAAATGACTTCAAAGAATGAAACACGTATTTAGAGGAGAAGTTTGTATTCACATATTAATTTTAGCACCTTTACCTTATTGTAGAAGATGTCTACAGTACCACATTTCCTGTCATCTGTCTGTCTCTCTGCTCTAATAAAGTCGGAAAGAATTCATGAAACTAATAGTAAATAGGTATGAAAGTGACACAACAAATTATTAGAGTTTAGACTGAGTGATCTAAAAACATTCCAGACAAAAGGTGTGGCCAGTAATGATATGAATAAATGTAATTAAAAATATTGCCAAACGGTGTTTCCAAGGTAATGACCATAAATTACTAAACTACTAAACATGACTTCACAGTACTTGTACTGACGTAAATCTGTTTGTGATTCGCTTCACAGTTTGATAATTCCATTTGTAAATCATGGTCCTAGAATGTTCTTTACCATAAAAAGTTCAACATATGAACCTCAAAACATACAAATTCATGAATGAAGTGATAAAAATAGCAAAACTCAGTCACTTTCCTGAAATAAACTCAAACATCACACTAAAGGAGGAAACAAGATCGACCACAGAACTGTTTCTCATGGTTAGACAACATACCAATAATAAACAAAAAAAGATAAATCATCAGTCAACTGATGAGTTATCTTTTCTCGGTTTTTAAGTTTAACACAATGGGATGTGATCTATTACAGTAATACCAATGATATGTAGTGGTATATCTTCCCCTCTCTGTCTACGAGGCATTGAGACTGCCGTTCTTGGGCAATGAATAAAGTAATACTATGGCTTTTTTTATATATATCTGTTCAAAACCTCCGCCTGCTTAAATTTTCTAAAAGAACCAAACTGTGATTCGTTTGGCTTCACCTCTTCCACTACATAAGAAGACGAAAACCTCTTATTACAGACTGATAAGTTATGACATTTTCAGAATAACAAAGTTTTAGATCTGTATCCAATACGAACCCTGGTTTAACAGCTGTTCCATGTAGTAACAAAACTGTGACAGCGTAGACTGTTCAAGGGCACTTGCACCTCTCCTGACATTCTTGGCCCACCTTTTAATTGATATTAATCTAAAATTCAGAATAATCACAGCTGCACAACTTTACAGTCTAACAAATAAACATGACTGTCACATACATTGTTATCTGCTCTCTCTTCACGTACTGTAATTTTGTCACATGGCATCTACTTACTTAGTATAATAAATACATTAAAATCCAAGTTATAAAAATTATAAAATACCTATAGGAATATGGAAAATTAATATTCATACATATATTTCCATTTAAATATTATATGAATAAAAGTGACATATAAATTTAAATTTTATAATTTGAATTCTTGTTATGTTGTTTGACTAAATATTTAACAAATCAACACAATGGAATATGAAAGTAGGAATTCTGTTCCATGATGCAGATTGTTTATTAGTCCACTTTCCAGGACAGTAATGAAAACATCAGGACTCATAATAAGAATAAGAAGCAGAAGTAATAATGTCAGCCAGGAGCACTGTTGTGGTCCTATACATGTATCTGAACCTCTGACCCATGTTTATATTGTGACTTTTCCTTTCACATTAGAATGAGAATCAATGTCTTTGAGGAAACATTAAATTAAATCAAAGATAATACATTTAACAATTCAACAAAAGTGCTATTCCCAAACATTATGACTGGCCGGCATATAGGACATAAAAAAAAAATTATATGCATGAATGTGCAAGATATTTGTGAGTATACAGCAGTACAGCTTTCTTTGTTTAAATTACAATAAACTTGACTAAATCTGGGCTTCAAAATTAACGACGCACTTCAACCTGTTTAATGCACCAATATACACATTTTAAGTGAACCCCATTTCAAACGTGCACCAATGTAATATTCTGGTATGACACGCAGAATGTGCGCTCAAAAAATGTGGAATATCTTACAATGAAAGGTACACAACAAATCAAAGGTGACATCTCCTGTATTTGTGCTTTAAATACAGGCAGTCCCTGTTTAATGTTACCCCAGGCAAAGTTGTTTTGCTTTATGATGCTGCCAAATTTTAAGATCCAATGACCTGATGAACACAGCATACCCTTGCATTGATATTATTTTGCAGGCTGCTGGCAGAATTTTCAACAGCCACTATTGAGAATTTTCAGAAATGTAGCCCCAACATAAATGAGGATTTACTGCATACACATTTTCATGGACACATTGTTATGCAAATTCCACAGCCTCACACATGGAAGTCACACTCAAAGCGTTCATAGACCAATATGCCTGCAGCATTTTCCCAAAAATTCTGGTCTTTCATGTTCAGCAGTGAAAACTGTACTACCAAACCGTATTATCTTTCAACTGAGGAAGCATGATAGAGAACAAGTAATGTGGGTACTTTATAAACTGACTGTGTCACCATTGACCCCATACATGCATCTGAGAAAATATCTCATGAAGAGTACCTGCATGTCATGCAAACAAGATGTTTTTGTAACAATATTTGTTCCACTTACAAGAAGCTTGTTAAACTGCAGTGTCAGGTGTCACACAAAAAAAGTCTCCAAAACGGAAAGGAACATGGAATTTTTGTGTTTGTTGTGTTATTTGTGTTGGTTTCATGACATATGAAAAACGGTATACAGAATACGAAAATAGGAATTCTACCATTTTGACACTGTCGGGGCGGGGCAGGTTGGGGGGGAAGAAGTATAGTTCTCTTTTGCGTGAAGGGACAAAGTGAATAGTGCATGAACTGAGAATGAAGAATATTGAATTTGAAGTGTTCAAGGAGACAATGCAATAATGTAATCAGTCATGTGAAAACAGAGTCTGTGTGTTGGAGAGTGTCTCTGCCTTAATGGCACAGGTTGATTTGATGAATGGCCCAGCTTCCCATTGTATTTATACCCACAGATACTGTCACAGCACAAAGCACTCATGGAGCAGTAGATGGGATCTGGCAGTCAGTCATCACACCCAGAAAAGTATTGATAAATGAAAGCACCATAAGGCAGCAACTCTATTTATGATGGATGTAAGATATGGTATGTTGGCACATGTGTGGAGCACATCTCTCTGCATTTAGAAAAGGTGCTGAATTTCTCAATTTCAATCTTGCACATTCCTGCTTCTAACCTATGAGAAATAGTCACTGTTGGTTATGATTATGAATAACAATTACTTTGCTGTGCACTATTTAACATTCATTGCATCTATCATAACTGCATGGACCCAGGTGCAGAAACATCTGCGCAGAATTTTTTCTCAGATACAAATATTTCAGACATTGATAACATACAGAAAGTAGGCTTCGTGACAAGTTTTTAATTGTTCTGAATGAGTACTGGTAGCCGCTTATCACATATGGCCTAGAGGTAAGAGAAACAGACAAAGATTATCTGTACTCTTACTCCACCTAAACAAAGGGTGGAAGAGATGCAAATTTCTGCACATCTTCCAACATTAGTAATATGTTCTCACAATCACACACAGTGAGCAAACATCATATTGAACTGGCATCACTTGTCATCTACATGCAGTCTTACATATGACCAGTAGACTGAGCAGCAAAAATCAGTACAAGCAGTCCTCTGGGTTTCATTAATTATACGTTTTCCATAAACATATTCACAACTGTCTGAAAAAAAGGAGAATGCCAAATATTGCGGCATACTATTTAGCATCCTGTTTTCATATTCAAGAAGCCTTGAGTTTGAATTTTTGTCAGCATGCTGGTTATTTTGATGAGGTCTTTTGTCCTTTTCTTCAGTCTCTACAGGGACTGTACACTAAAATGTGCCTCAGTCTCTTCCTTCCACAGTCTTCCAAAGTTATCATGTATCACGACTTTGTCACTAAACTGTGCATAATACACACAGGTGACACAGTATCATTAAACAAACAAGTAACAACAACAACAACAGCAGCAACAACAGCAGCAGACACCTTCAAAACAATAAATGCTTTTCATCTGTACAATTCCAGTAACTCTAAACATTAAAACACATTAAGACAATTTCAGAAACTATTATGCCTAAAGTAATGTTTAACTCCCAGCAACAACCAAAGAATGTTTTCTTTTTATAACCCATGACTGATAAGAACCAAGCAGTAAAGTCTGTAAATTATTTAATGATTTTTTACAAACTGCAAAAGTTATTTAGAGTTGAATGAGATGACAGGAAGAAAATACAAACGATAAACTGTACAAGACACAGTGTGAGATGGTCATGGTAGATTTTAAAGCACATTTCCAGCAACTTTCTAGATGAATCAAAACAAATGTGAAGATATGTACACATACCTTAACAAATGCGGTACATTTGATCATGTCCGTTAAATTATCTCAAAAATCTGTAAGACTTGGAAACAATTTACTGGGGCATAAAATGTATGTCTCATTTTTCCCTGTAACTTCTGTTCAGAACTACTATTCACATTTCCCATTATTCACACAGAAACACATGTAGGTCTTCATGAAAAGTGTCTGTCAGTATTGCATGATTTTAACCAAAACTGCAATGTCCTGACAGACATAAGCAAATTTTCCAAATAGAAAATTTCATGAAAATCTGTTCAAGAGTGCTTGAGATGTTACCTGTGGAATGAAAGATAGACATTGGAAAGCTAACAGGTGCACTTTTGCAACTCTTCATTTCAAACAATCCTCCAAAAGGCAACTCTATTAAGTGGAAAACAGACTGGCTTTAATAAGAATGTGAAGGGCAGCAACACTTTAAAAAATTCTCTTTTCCATATCAAAGGTTCACGGAATACAAGTGATATCATATGAAAACTGCCAATTCTAAGCAAACCAACATGTGTCAGTGCAGAAGATTTAGCACTGTGCACTCATGAATTTGGCACTAGATGGAGTTAAGTGGTGAACTTCACACCCCAGCCACTTTACCTCTTGGCCAAAAGCAAGAAAGTCTCTTGCCCCTGTTCTGAATTGAACCACAATTCCTTCTTGTCCAGCCCACAGCATCATCACTATATTGACTACACTATCACGACTCTCCCTCTATATGGCAGTGAATGTGTTAATGGATGAAGAATGGCCGTGTCCCCAAGGGCATCTGTCACAACACCGAAGACCACCTTCATTACTACAACGTAAGTCTGCAAACCACCTCTTCAGCTAAGCTCACTGCTCTGTAACTAACTCAGGTTAACTCAGAGAGTTTTGCTTGCCGGATGTATTGTGTGCATTGCTGAACTTGCCACAGCATGTCCAGTGCCATGGCATCTCAGTCTTGCATTGCTTTCCCAATGCTACCTTTCCTCTTTCCTCTTCCTCACAGCATGAGAAATAAAACAACCCAACACCAATTAACTATGGCTTGGGAAACATACCCAATATCGCAGCGCAAATTTTCTGTGGGTTGGTCTCATCTGGATACAACTGCATAGCTTTCTGCACCTGTTCCTCAGGAAAGATGGATGCCAGGTGGTAATGCAGTCTTCTCCTTGCATCCTCTGCATTTGTTGAAAATGGGGCATGAGAAGTGGGGGGTGGAATATGTGAAGTTTGTGGAGGCCAAACTATAGAAGGTGGATGGGCAGATGTGGCAGGTGACCAAAGGGAAGTGTCAAAAGGATCACGTAAGAGGGTTGGCTCACTTGGTGGAACACATAGGTTCAACTGTGGGTCAGATGTGCTGCCTAGCCGGTGCATGTGCCTGCCAGGATGTGGTGGGGGGACAGGTGGCCATGCCTGATAGGAATCTGGGGCAGAAGCTATGCGTGTCACATTCTGATGCATGTGACTGTGCTCCCAACCTGCTGGAATGGACGCTGCTGAAGGTCCAAATTGAGCATCCCCACCACTGCTGTGTCGTGTCACAGGACGGTGTGTGGGGAGTGGCTGGGAGGGTGATGGGACCAGGTATCTTTGCATCTGATACAGACGTGGGTCACTTGTTGGATTCAAGGTCAGCTGGCGCTGCAGTTTACGGTGCAAGTTTACACCAACATCCGCATGTCCTGCAGGACTCTCGGGATCTGAGAGCCGTTTCGACACAGCAGCATGACCTCCTTGATCACTATACACTGCACTATACTGAGGCCACGGCTGTTCTGAACTGACTGCAGGACTCCACAGTCCATACCCTGGATGTGGTAGTGTCATCTGTTGTGGATTACAGTAATATCCTACAGCACCCTCTGCAACATTCTCAACGCTACAACTCTTCGGCACACTAGACTTGTTCTGTTTTTCTCCCTCAGGTGCCACTGAGGTACTGGGTACGCTGGACTTGGTGCGTGCGAGTGGAGTCTTCCTGGGCGGCTGTTTTGTGGTATCCAGTTCCACTGGAGGTGATGAAGGTAATGGCAGACTCAAAGACTTACTCTTTAATTGGTTACCTGCAATAAAATCACAGTCCAGTACATTAGCAGTTTGTTTCAATGCTAAAATCAGGATATCTCATTCAGAATACTACAGTTGTTCTTACTAACTACTATCATTAAAATGAAACCTCAACTGTCTTGTTTAGAAATTATACACTACTGAATAATGGGCACTGTAAGTTACCACACGAATATACAAATACCAAAGAAATAACCTTACTTTATTAAAATATCTCAGCATGGAAAGCTTTATGTTATTAGTCTCATGACACACAATAAATGGAACTAACAAAACACTTACTAGACCAGCGTTAACATGGTTTAGTAAAACATGGACCATTAAGAACTGATAAGAAAAGATTATCACCTGAAACTGTTTTCAAGACAGAGAGCAGGTTATGCCCTTTCTGACCATGAAGGAATAAATAAAAATGTATAAGAACAAATTTGAATAACATGGCACTCTACAAAGCACTTATAGGGGTGAGGGAGATGAGCAGGAACATGATAGAATGAGAAGAATGAAAAGAGCATTGTTATGAAGACCTTTCAAATGATAGAAATATTCCGTTTTGTAATACCCAGAACACATTAATTATTCCTAATACTACCAAGGTTACAGTGATTGTGATAGTGATTATGATGAACTCTCATTGGGCTAGTAAACATTCCAAGGCAGCCTCCAGTCAGCATGAGCTGGACCTCAGTAGCCTTAGTCTAGTACAGTAAGGCCACTTAATGGTAAAACCTGAAGAGAAAAGTAGACACGTTTCAGCTGACTCTAATCCCAGCCCTTTAGGGTCCCCAGTATCTTACGATGACAAGTGGTCCTGTCACCAAACTGCTCGCTGTGGGGTGGTGACATCATTGCTACATATAGCAAATGATGAAGTTAGCCACATTGCTTTACCTGGTCCAGTAATAGAAACTACACCCTGTCACCTCTTATTCTTTCTTCTCTTCCCTGTGCTGCCCACTACTTAACCACCTGCTCTCCCATCGTTGATGGATGGGAGTACCCTTAATGTACATCCACATCACCTCATCCCAGCAATACTACTATATGTCCTACCCCTTGCACTGCTCCCTGATTGACCCATTTACCTTTCAAGGCAGCCTGCACCAGTTACACACTCTCTATATAGTTACACACCTGTTCCTGGCACTGTACTTGGTCATGGACTATTAAAGATGATAACATGCTGCCTCAACAGTTAGGATCCATTTAGCCCTAATGCAGCATCACATCCCAGAAGAACAGAATCATCAGACAGATTTCTGCTTAAAATGGACACTTCTACCAAATTACACCACATACCTACCACCTGTCTGTATTCATGATGCATCAATGGGTAAGACACTTTTAACTATGTGACACACATACCTTAGTTCTCCCAACAGTGCAGTAAAAGGTTCTGACATGCAGACATGGCTTGTGCTCAGTATGCATGTTCTGTAAGTTACATCATATACTAGTTCAGAATGATTTAAATCTAGTGACAAAACCTGGATATTCTTCAGGATTTTAGAGTACTATGAGAAGACTTAGGTTGCACTCCACCTGCAGTTCTTGGATGATTCTTCCTCTTTTCTCACTCCCCCCCCCCTTTCCTTTTTTTCCCTTTATATATATATAAGCCTACTGTTGGTTCAGACTGCAGTCCTCTGAGGCATACTGCTGTATAGGTTGATATATTGTTACTGATATTTCAGAGGAGCTTGCTACCTCCATCTTCTGGGCAGACCAAATTTATGTACATCTGCAGATCCTGCTGGCGGTTTTGGATACGATATGGTGATGGAACTGCAGGAAGTGTGGGGTGGTGCTCTGGTCCCTGAAGAATATGAAATTCAGCAGTGTGGCTTTCTTAACCGAAAGGCATTTGAGCCTGTAGATGCTTTCCCATGGTGGTAGACCATGTGAGGTCTCTGGTCCTCACACCAAAGCTGATTACAGTTACAGTCTTTTGAGATATAATGCTGGGCAGACTGGTACACAGCTACCGACATTTCAGAGAAGATTACTGCCTCTATCTGTAGACTACCCTGACAGAAAGCTGAACAAAACTGTGCAAAAACATAAATGGACTTCAAACTGATAACTTTCTGTTGTAATGTTTTTCTTACTTTCCATTTAACTATCAGTTTTGATTTATACACGTGATTTTGTACGTGTTTAACCCTTAGGCTACTAATGTCGTATATATATATATATATATATATATGGAGCTCCTAGTAAAGCCAGAAATGCTAACGTCGTATATATATGGACCTA
>JGI20166J26741_11485584_pt1 | contig 25714 bp, 30 predicted proteins | sample TergutCu122P5_FD_26741 | JGI IMG/M metagenome (IMG submission 26741)
GGCGGCGCGCACGCGCCGGTCGTCGTATCGCACCCCGGATCATCCGGCACGAACGCCGCGTTCCGCAGTACCAGATCACCCGTGCTCTTCGTCGTCACCGAATACGTCAACACCGCCGACGCGTGAGCGGGCAGCGCACCCCTCCAACTCAACACCATGCCCACATAGGTCACGCCCGCCGTCGACGCCGCCCCACCGGACACGCTCACCTTCGCATCACCGTTGTACGTCGCATCATCCAACAGCGAAGCCAGATCATCCACCACGCTCGCCGGATCGGCGACCGTATACCCCGCCGCACCCGTGTTCGTCAGCGCCACCGTGTACGTCACCCTGTCGCCCGGCTTCAGCGACCCGACCACATCGGACGTCTTCTTCACCGCGAGCGCCCGCACATCGGTCCGCGTCGTACACACATCCCCGCACACGCCCGGCGTATCAGGATCCACCATCACCACGTTCGTCAGCGTCGAATCGCCCCCGCCCGTCGCCGACGTGGCCGAAGCCGCCTTGATCTGAACCTTGTACGTCACATCCACCTTGCCGTCCGCCGCCAGATCCCCCGCCCAGGACATCGTGCCCGTGGCGGAATCGAACGACAGCCCGGTGCCCAACGGCAGCTTCAGCGTCGCATCATCCAGCACCGCCGTCAGGTCGTCGCTGAACGACGCATGAACCGGTGCGGACCCCGTGCTCTCGACAGGCACCGTATAGGTCACCACGTCACCCGGAGCCGCCAGCGTCTTATCCACGGACTGGTCCACGGTGAACGCGGTCGTGCCGGTCTCCGTGGAGCACTGCGTGACGCAGGTGCCCTTGTCACCCGGCACCACGACGTTGCGCAACACCAGGTCGCCGTCCAGCGGATCGTGCAGGGTCGCCGTGTACACCAGGTTCACGAACCCGCCGACGGCCAGCACGCCGGTCCAGGACAGCGTCGTACCCGACCGACTCAATCCCGTCGGGAGCGGTCCCAGGTTGGCGTCGTCCACCACATCGGCCACATCGTCCGTGATCCAGGCCGTCACCGGAACCGTGCCCGAGTTCGCCACGTGCACCGTATAGGTGACCGTCTGACCGGCGCTCGCCACCGTCTTGTCGACGGTCTTCGTCACGGTGAACGCGCCGGGGATGGCGTCGAGCGTGTACGTATCCGGCTCCGACACCACCGGATCGCCGCTCGGATCGACCCCGCTCGCCGCGGCGGTGTTCGTCACGGAGCCGGCATCGGCATCCGCCTGCAGCGGCGTGTACGGCGCCGTGCAGGTCGTGTCCTTCCCCGGGGCCAGCGTGGTCACCGGGCACGTCGCCGCGCCCATTGTGCCCTGGCCGTCGAACGCGCCCTCCGCGATCGCGAGGTGGGTGATCGTCACGTTGCCGGTGTTGGTCACCAGGAATCGCCGGCTGGGGAGCCCAGACTCGCGTCTTGGCTCAACACCCAGCCGTTGCAGCGGGAAACGGTGCTGCCGCCGACGCCCGGTGGTAGCCAACCTGGACTGGCTGTGTAGGTCGTGCCCAACGCCGATCCGGGACCGGCGTTCGCGCTCACGTACGCCGTCACCGAGACCGGAAGGCTCGCCTGTGCGGTCTCGAATCCCTCCGCGAACAGGGGGATACCCGGCTGCGGCACCCCCGGCGATCCCGGAGTGGCGCCCGCCGGAGAGGTGAGGCTGAGCAAGCCGGTGGCGATCAGCCCCACGCAGGCTGTCAGGATCAGACCACGGCGAATGGGCACGGCGCAGTTCATGGAGACTCCTCCCGGGTTGGGGGCGGGGCCGTCAGAAGTGGGGGTACGACCGAGCGGTCGATGGCACGATGGAAGGTCACGCTACCGATCCCGAACGTTCCCGTCAAGCGTCTTCCCGAATGTGATGCCGGGGGCCAGCTACGGGCACCGTGAGCGAGAGGTCGGCGCGCTCGGAGCACCGCACGGCCGGCCCGGTGCCCATATCGCAACGCCGGGGGCATCACGCAGCTGTGGTCGGTGACGCCGTCCGGCCGGGTCCTGTCTACGGGACACATTCGCACTGACTGGTGCGAATCGCGCCAGCATTGGTGCATGCTGAGCAAGACCGAGCAGGTGTGGCGCCACCTGATTGACGGGGCACACCAGGGGAGACGCCGTTGGCCGTCGATGCGCGCGGTCGGCGCCGGGCTCGGTCTGGGGGCGTCCACCGTTGCGGCGGCGCTGGAGGAACCTCGGGCGATCGGCGCGGTAACGGCGGCACGAGGCGCGCCTGTCATGGTTCTGGACCCGTGGAAGCTCCTCGTGCTGTGGGCTGCGCGCCGGGATCTTGTGTCCGACGTCCGCGATGAGCGCGTGGTGGGCGCACTGGCAACTACTGTCGAGACGTCCGCGCGGGTGGGGCGTGCGATCTTGGGGGGGGTGCGGTGCCGTTGTAGCTAGACTGGGCCGCAACAGCATCGCCGACTACTCCACTGTTGTGTTCTATGGCGAGCCCGACCTGCCGCACCTGCCGGATGAGAACACCACCACACGTGTGCTCGTGGTCGAGCCCGATCCGCTCCTTGCGCTGTACGGGCAGACCACCACTATCGGGCAGTCGTGGGTCGACCTGTTCCGACTGCCCGGCTGGCAGGCAGCCGAGTTCACGGCCGCCCTGCTGCCACTTGTGTCGTCGCCGGAGCAGGATGCCGCAGAGTTGGTGACAGAGGTACGCCGGACGCAGTCGGGGATGCTCCCGGATGACGGGATCGACGCGGCGCATGCCCGATACGTCCACCGCTTGCCGTTCCACACCCCGGACTCCTTGGAGGCGCTTCCCGGGCCCGACACCGGCGTGGTCCGGGTGCCGCCGCATGTCTGCACCGCGCCCGACCCGCTGTTCGATGTCTCGGACCCCGGGCAGTGCTGGCACCTGTACAGTGCCGTGGTTCGCGACGGCACGGCGGCGGACCAGGTGGCCTACCTGAACCGTGCCAGGCTGGTTGAGTTGTGGCCCGACTTGAATCTACCGAGCGAGTGTCGGCAGAAGTGGGCGACCAGCTTCCCGGAGCTACGCTCGCTGCCCGTCCGTGCCCTCGTGGTCTAGGCCGTGCTCCCATACCATCAGCGGCTCGCCCGTCTTGCCTTGGCCGTACTCGCCGATCATGGTTTCGTCCCGGGGGCTACGCGCTGTCATCCCACGGGATCGGTGACCGCCCGTCATCCGACGTGGACCTGTTCACGGACGAGCCGGACCGAGTGTCTTTCCGGCGCGGCCGCGACGCGGTCGTTGAAGCGTTCGCCCGCGACGGGCTGGATGTCGACTTCGTCGCCGACTCCCCGGGATTCGCCACTTTGGACGTGATGGATCCGCTCTCCCATGAGGTCAGCCAACTCCAGCTCGGCATCGACTACCGGTCATACCCGCCGGTGCTGGTTGCCGACCGGGGGCCGGTCCTAGGCGAACGGGACGCTGTGGCCAACAAGATGAGTGCCAGTCCGCTGGCAGACACCCCCGCACCAGAGCCCACTCCCCCACATCGACCGCGATCTCCGGGTTCGTCCCCACATCCCCACGCCCCGACACTACCTCCGCCGCAACGCGCTTTCACACTGGTTGTCAGTGGCGCGCGGTGGTCGCGTTGCCCGGGCTCAGCGCCAGCCCACGTCAGTGACGGCCGTTACAGACAGACGGTCGATGATCGCAGCACCCGATCGCTCGTCCGTGTGGTGCGCCGGGTCACAACCCGTTGCAGAAGCCCTGCATCACATGTGTCCCCGCAGGCGTTTCTGACCTGCCGCGGTAGGCTGGTGGTCTGGGTGTCAACGCGTGATCCATGGGGGTGTGCGGCGATGTCGACCATCGATCCCGGGGTGTTCCGGGAGGTGCTGGTGGCGCAGCGCCGCACCCGGATGAAGGGTGGGCTGTACCACTTCAACCAGATCGACATGGCGTTCAACAGCAACCGTATCGAGGGCAGCACGCTCACCCACGACCAAACCCGCTCAATCTTCGAGACGCGCGCGGTCGACGGCATGGCCTCGGTCGATGACATCACCGAGACCAGCAACCACTTCCGCATGTTCGACTGGATGCTGGACCACCTCGACGACCCTCTCACGATCGAGAAGGTGCAGCACTATCACGCCCTGCTGAAGGCTGGCACACGGGACGCCGAGCAGCCGTGGTTCGTGGTGGGGGGGTGGAAGCGCTTGGCGAACGAGGTGGGCCAAGCGACGACGACCAGGCCGGACAAGGTGCAGGCCGCGATGACCCGATTGCTGGGTGATGCTGCTCGAACGAGGCTGTCCACGCTGGAGGAGATCGCCGCGTTCCATGTGCGGTTCGAGACGATCCACCCGTTCCAGGACGGCAATGGGCGGGTGGGACGGATGGTCATGTTCGAGCAGGCGCTCAACGCTGGCATTGTGCCGTTCATCGTGCTGGACGTACACCGGTCGTTCTATCTGCGGGGCCTGTCCAACTTCGCGGAGGAGAAGGGTTGGCTGCTCGACACGCTCCGCACGGAGCAGGACATCTATCTCGATAGGTTCGGGCCGATGGTCAGCCCGGAGGCGGCCGTCATGGCTGAGGAGAAGTCCGTGGAGACGATCCGACAGGTGATGCGGGGCCTGCCTGTCGCGCCAGTCCTGGGCACCTCGGGAGGCACGATGGGGAGAGCCTGGCGCGGCCCGGACGAGTCGTGGCGGCAGCCCGGCTACGGCAGGTGAGTCGTGGGGGACCGTCTCGGGTACGAGCGGGTGTCGACGCCAGACCAGTCGACGGACCTGCAGCGTGACGCCCTCGTCGACGCCGGCTGTACCCGCGTGTTCACCGACCATGCGAGCGGCGCGTCGACGTCGCGGCCGCAGCTCGACGCGATGCGGGCGTATCTGCGCGAGGGTGACACCGTCGTCGTGTGGCGGCTGGACCGGCTCGGCCGCAGCGTGGCGGACTTGATCGCGCTCGCGGACGAGTTCTCGCAGCGCGGTGTGGAGCTTGTGAGTCTGCATGACCAGATCGACACGACGACCGCCAACGGCCGGTTCTTCTTCCAGGTGATCGCCGCGTTTGCGGAACTGGAGCGAAACCTGATCGTCGAGCGGACACGCGCCGGCCTGGCGGCCGCCAGGGCGCGCGGCCGGGTCGGTGGGAGACCCCGCGCGTCATGACCGCGGACAAGCTGGCGGCAGCCCGCGCAATGCGCGCCGGCGAGTTGACCCTCGCGCAGATCGCGGCGCAGCTGGGGGTGTCGGTGTCCTCAGTGTCCCGGGCGCTCGCCGAGCCTGTAAACGACGCGGACGAGAGGTCCGCGTCTTGACCTGACCCGGCACCGTCCCTCTTGCTCCCCCGACTGGACTCGAACCAGTAACCCTCTGCCGACCACCATATGCCCTTGTCGCGGCCTGGAACTGCGAACCGATTCGCAATCTGCTGATCGCTGCCGCGGTGTGCCGTATCTGCTGGCCGATACGGCAGGCCGTCGATGCCGCTGGATGGACCCCAGAGCCAGGCGTAGGGTCCCTGCCCCCGGTGGCGCTCCGCCACCCCTGGCGGGAGGACCCTCGATGCCAAGACTCACACCCAGACCCCCCTTCGACGACAGCTGGAGGGCCGCTCTCGATCACTGGCGGCTCGTCATGACGGCGCAGGGCATGCGGCCGGCGACGATCACGCAGCGGCTCAAGCAGATCGGCCAGTTGAGCCGCGACCTGGCCGTGCCACTCCAGGCGGTGACGGCCGACATGCTCGTCTGCTGGTCTGGTTCGCATGAGTGGTCTCCTGAGACCCGCTACAGCCATCATCAGGCGGCCCGGAACTTCTTCCGAGATAACGGCGCCGCCCAGACAGTCCGGGAGGCGCTTCCCTCGATCCGCCGGCCGCAGGCTCGTCCGCGCCCCGTGCCGGACGCCGTGTACATTGACGCGCTGCGGCGGGCGCGTCCGCGGGAACGGCTGATGCTGCGTCTGGCCGGTGAGGCGGGCATGCGGCGCTGCGAGATTGCTGTTGTTCATCGCGGCGACCTGCTGGAGACGCCCGAGGGGCCCTTCCTGGTGGCTCACGGGAAGGGTGGTAAGGCCCGGACCATCCCGATCACCGAGAGCCTGGCGGACGAGCTGCGTGGACACTACGCGGGTGGTTGGGTGTTCCCGGGCGCGGCGGGCGAACACCTGTCGGCCGGCGCTGTGGGCGCCGCTGGCGCGGCGGCCCTGCCGAGCAATTGGACCCTCCATCCGTTGAGGCACCGCTTCGCCTCGCGGGCGTACGCAGTCGACCATGACATCGTCGCGGTCAGGGACTTACTCGGGCACACGAGTGTGGCGACCACGCAGGTGTATGTGGCGACGGTGCCGAGCCAGCTACGCCGGGCAGCCGAGGGCGCCGCCCTGGCCACCCTGCCCTACCCCGCCGTACCGGCCAGCCGTGCCGTACCCGCTGGCTTTGCCGGATCGGCCAGCCGATACGGCACCGACAACACAGCGAACAGGTAAGGAGACACCTATGACCGATCAGACAACACTGGCCGCGATACAGCGGGGCCTGCGCCGCTGGGCGAGAGGCGTGTACCCGATGGAAGCCGCCGTCGAACTCCTTATCACCGCCTTCCCGGGTGCGGCCATGGAGTGCGGCCCATGGCTGCGGCACGGCGACGAAGACGGCTACTGGATCGACGTCGACGAGATGACCGACGACGCGGTGGGCACCTACTCCGGTGGGCAGACGCGGATCATCGCCATCGCACGATCGCTGCTGAATGGCGAACCGGTGAACCTCTATGCCGCCATCCCTGGACTGGACGACCTGCGTCTAGCGGCTGTCCAGACGGCGATTTCGCACGCGTGGGGACACCGGCCCGAAAGCTACAACTACCCAACCAAGGAGGAACCAAAGTGAACCGATCGAGAGTTGTTGCGCTGTGCAACCAGAAGGGCGGGGTCGGCAAGACGACCGTCGCCTGTGCGCTCGCCGGCGAGCTGGCAGCCAGCGGCAACGTGCTGGTTGTCGATATGGATCCGCAGGCCACCGCGACCCGCGCGTTCGGTATCGAGGTGGCCGACGGGCAGCGGACGATGTTGGACGCGTTGGCGAGCACCCGCAGCAAGCAAGTGGAACCGGGGGCGGCGTTGGCGGGCATCATCGTGCAGGCGATGCCACCGTGGTATCGCGTGTGGGTCGGGCCGGCCGAGCGGGATCTGGCGACCTGCGAGCTTGACGGATCCGTCGGCCGCGAGGCATTGCTGCGTCGCGCCCTGGAAGCGGCCCGGTCGACGTTCGACTGGATACTGGTCGACTGCCCACCGTCGCTGGGGATCTTGACGACGAACGCGCTGGTGGCCGCAGACACTGCGCTGATCGTCACCGAGCCGCGGGAGGCCTCGGTCGCGGCTGTGGCGGAGATGGTCGCGACTATCTCCGCCGTACGCACGGCCTACGCCCCCTGGCTGACGCTTGCCGGGGTCGTCGTGAACAAGTGGATGACGCACCGGCTGGACCGGGCCGAGCAACGGGACGCGCTGCAGGCGATGTACGGCGACTACCTGATCGACGCAGCCATCCCGGACAAGCCGGAGGTGATCGGCAAAGCGACGACTGCACACACGCCGATCCCGTCGTCAGCTACGGATGTGCATGAAGCGGTCGCGGCGATCGCTGACCGTCTGCGGGGGGTGCTCGCATGAGCCGGCCAGATATCGAGGATCTGTTGGACAGTCTGGGTGTGTCGGGGGTGTTGCCGCCGAAGGTTCGCGCAACGGATCCGGTGATCGCCGGCCGCCGGACGGTCGGAATGCCGCCCGCTGCACAGCCGGCGGGACTGGTCAAGCTGACGGTGCGGATCGACCAGGAGCTCGCCGGGCGCGCGCGGGCCGCCTATATGGCGGATGCGGCACGCTCTGGTGTGACGTCGCTGTCGGAGTGGATCGCCACAGCGATCGAGCAGGCCGTCGACACGGTCGAGGACCGCGTCAATGGGGGCGCCCCGTTCGCCCCGATTGGCGCCGGCCGCGTACCCAAGGGCCGGCTATTCAACGGGAGCCCGCTATGAGCGACATACAGGCGCGACACCTCGGTGAGAGTGCGATCGGACGGATCGTGCGGCTGGACCAGCCGGTGGCGGCCGACGACATCCCGGTCCCCGGCCGCTATACGACCATGGCTGGCCGCGTGTGCTGGATCGGACATGAGGGCCCGGACCCGACGCTACCGGTAACGGTGATGTTCGACGGTGTCCCGTCGAAGTTTGTGGTGCACCCGGCTACGAGCGTCACCCTCCTGGAGGGAGACCGGCCATGACGTCCACGGCGATATCGGGCGGGCCGGTGTGGCGGGCCCTGACGGAACCCGAGCGGGCGTTGATGGCGGACGCGGTCGAGGCGCACGCCGACTGGTTGTTGTTCCGGGCCGGACAGCCGGTCGACGCCGAGGAGGCCGCCTGGCGGGCTGACACGCAGGCGGCACGCATGGCGCGACAACTCGCGCTCGGGCTGCGCCTGTTCGGCGCCGTGATGCAGACGCCCTCACCACTTGACGACGAGCCCACCCGGGCCCGGTCGACCACAACAGAAAGGAACCAGAGATGACCAGCACGATCATTTTCGAGGGGAACATCGCGGCCCCTCCGGAGATGCGGACCAGCCCACGCGGCAACGTGTACGCGTATGTCACAGTGATCGTCAACTACCGCAAGCCCGACGAGGACGGTGTGTGGCACGACGTCGGCAAGACGAGCTACGCCGTCACGGTGTTCGGAGCGCAAGCTCAAGGCCTCGCCTACGCGGCACAGTCCGGCAACATCAGGGTGCGCGTCGAGGGTGACCTAACCGATCGGGCCTACACCAACAAGCAAGGCCACGACGCGGTCAGCCACGACGTCGTCGCCCAGTATGTGACGGTGAGCCTGTCGGGCCAGCAGGTGAGCGTCACAAAGTCCGCCGGCGCGGCCGTCCCCGACGACGACATCGTCGAGGACCCCGAGTAGCGGGTGAACGATGGCGGTCGGTGACGCCGTCCGGGTGCTCGACGCGCGCTCGTCGAGGATCCTGGCGGCCGTCGAAGACGTGTGGCGGGCCATTCAGGCCCGCCCCCCCGACGTGCCGTCCGTCATCGTCACCCTGGGTGCCGGCACCGAAACCACCGCGCTACGCCTCGGGCACTTCTGCCCCGGCGCCTGGGCCGCCGGCACTCTCACCCTCGGCGAAGTGTTCCTCGCCGGCGAAGGGCTGCGGGCGCCCGCCGAAGACGTCCTCGACACGCTCCTGCATGAGGCGGCCCACGGCATGTGCGACGTGCGGAATATTCATGACACCAGCCGTGGCGGCCGCTACCACAACCGGCGCTTCCGGGCGGCCGCCATCGAACTCGGCCTCGAGTGCACACAGGCCGGCACCGCCGGCTGGTCCGACACCCGCCTCAGACCCGCCACGGTCGCGCTGTGGGGGCCGCAACTCGCGCAGCTACGGGAGGCGATCACCGCATGGCGCCAGACCGAGACCGCCCCGAACCGGCTCGGCGCCGGCCGGCCCTCCAACAACAACGGTGCCGTACTCACATGCGGCTGTGGCAGACGGATCCGCGTCGCACCCAGCATCGCCGACCTTGGCCCCATCTGGTGTGGCCTGTGCCGCCAGGCGTTCCAGCCGAGGGCGTAACGCCTGGCTGATGATAACCCTCCGTCCGAATTCGCCCGGTTCCGTACGGGAGTTGGCGGACACTCCTCCCACACGCTAGGCGAGCGTACGAAACCCGCGTACGCAACATGCTGTGCTCCCGGCTGCTGTCCTACGGGTTCCGTACAGTGGCACCATGAAGCTGGACAGTGGCACCATGAAGCTCGGCTATGCGCGCGTCTCAACAGGCGACCAGAATCCCAACCTGCAGATCGACGCCTTGAAGGCCGCCGGGTGCGACCGGATCTGGACCGAGCACGCCTCCGGTCGCACCCTGGAACGTCCCGCCCTGGTGGACTTGATGGACCACGCCCGCCAAGGCGACACCATCGTCGTCTGGCGTCTCGACCGCCTCGGCCGGTCTCTGAAAGATCTCATCGATCTGGTAGATAGGTTCCGGGCCTGCGGTATCCAGTTCGCGACACTGACGGAGGGGCCTCGACACGACGACCCCAGGCGGGGTGTTCGTGTTCCACGTCATCGCTGCGCTGGCCCAGCTCGAGTCCGACCTGACCCGCGAACGGACGCGCGCCGGGCTGGAGGCGGCCCGAGCCCGAGGGCATGTCGGCGGCCGCCCGTCGGCCACCACGGCGGAGCAACGCGTCGAGGCGTTGCGGTGGCTTGACGAGGGCAAGTCGGTCACTGTCGTGGCGCGGTTGCTCCGGACGTCGCGGACGACTGTCTATCGATTACGTGACCGCGCGACACGCGGGCCCGCCGAAGCCTGACGAGCGCAAGCTGCTCCCCACGGCCGGTTAGCTGGCTGGCCCGAGTACTGCAGTCAGTGAACGATCCGGCGGGCTGATGCGCGCCCAGACGACCCACAGCTCCGGCTTGCCCACCTCCGGCTTGCCCACCACTCCCGGGGTGGCGGCAAGGTTCGGATCCACGGTCGCCATGGCCTCGAAACCGTCGTAGTCTTTCTCCTTCGCGAGCCGGCGCATCCGGGAGGCGAGCAATCGCGCGCGCTGTCTGGTGAGCGGCTCAGTGGGGACTAGACACCACTGTCCGCGCCGGTTCTTGTCCTGCATGACGGCGTTGTACAGGTCGTACAGCCATCGCCGAATGGGCTGGTCCGCTTTGCGCGGATCACGGTCCGCCCAGCCATCGCCGGTCCACTGGTTGATGATCGCTGGCTCTGTCCGTGCTGTCTTCTTGTCCTGTGCCATCGATGCTTGCTCCGATCACTCGATGTGTAGTGCCGACACTACGCCACTCAGGTGGTGATCTCCCGTGCGTCAGTCGCGGGCCCGGCAAGTGCCATCCTCGGCTTGTACGCGGCCCACCTGCAGGCACGACGCGGGCCTAGAGGTCCGCGTCGTCCTGACCTGACCCGGCCTCGGAGCGCATCGCCGGCGGCCAGACGCCATCACCGGCGACAGCATCCGCGGTACCGGTGGCCGGCGCGCCGGCCACGCGGGCGGGGGCGGCCGCAGGCCGTGGCCGCTGTCGTGCGGGGGCGGCGAAGCCGGCTTTCTTGAGTTCGATGGTCGACCATCCCGACGCGAGTGCCGCCTTCCATGCGGCGTCCAGTTCGGTCTGGCTGGCACGTCTCGCCTGGGCGAGTTCGCGCTCGAGGTCGGCGCGCCGCTTGGCCTCAGCGGCGGCCGTTCCGTCGACGGCTTGGCGGGCCTGGGCGAGGCGCCGGACGGCGGCGATCTTCGCGTCCTGGAGGGCCTGCGCGCGCTGTACCAGTTGTTCGATATCCAGGGTTCTCTTGGGCATGGACATACCCTATCGCTGCTCGATTGTCGCTGCCAATCGGCACGCGATTACGCTAACTTGACACGTACGTGTCAAGAAATGGCGCCACCTGGCGTTGGCTAACCGCCCGACTGTGGTCGTGCGGAGCAAGTTAACTCTATGTATATACATAGACGCGTGCCGGCTTGCGGTCCGGCCCGTTTCCGCGCCACAATAGTGGCGGATCCCGCTGTTAGCGGGTCGCTGCGCTGGCTTTTCCCGGGGGGTGGAGGTCGTGTCTGATGCCGTTGGTGGACCGCGGGCCAGGGCTCGGCGGCGGGCGCACGATCCGGCCGGGCGTGGTCTGATGTTGACGATGCGGCTGTCGGTGGCGGAGCGTGCGCTGCTGGAGTCGGAGGCGGCGCGGCGGGGGCTATCGGCGGCGCGTCTGCTGCGGGAGGCGCTGGATGTTGTGGCGGCCGGGCGGGTGGCGCGGGACGTGGAGCTGGACCGTGCGGCGGTGTTGGATGTGGCGGGGCAGCTGCGGCGGATCGGTGTGAATCTGAACCAGTTGGCGCGGATGGCGAACACGATCCATGACATGCCCGAGGGTTGGGAAGTGCTGCAGCGGCGGGTTGCCGATGTGGCGGATCGGTGTGATGAGTTGGTTGCCGGGGTGTGCGGATGATCCCGAAGGTTGGGCGTGGGGATCGCATGTTCGGATGCGTGAAGTACTTGGTCGGCCCGGGGCGAAGTAATGAACACGTGGAGCCGCGGATCGTGGCCGGTGATGCGGGGCTGATGCTGCGTTACCAGGGACGGGTTCTCACTGAGGATGACGTGCGTGGGGTGAGCGATTATCTCGATGTGCCGCACGCGGGTTTCGGAATCGAGGTCAACGGTGGGCATGTGTGGCATTGTCCGCTGAGCCTATCGGCGGACGAAGGTGTGAAGACTGACGAGCAGTGGCGGGCGATCGCGGAGGACTTCGTTCGTCGCATGGAGTTCGATGATTGTGAGGGCACGAAGGCGCCCTGCCGGTGGGTTGCGATCCGCCACGGCGTGTCCGCCGGCGGCAATGATCACGTGCACCTGGTCGTGGATCTTGTGCGCGAGGATGCGACGAAGGCGTCCACGTTCCACGACTATGCGCGGGCGCAGCAGGCGTGTCGCGCGATCGAGGAGACGCACGGTTTGGTGCCGCTGGAGTCGGTCGGTATGGGCCGGTCGACGATCGGATGGGAGCGCGGCGAGAAGGAACACGCGCAGCGTGTCCGGGAGGCGCTGACGGGCCGGGAACGTCTCGCGGTGCAGGTGCGGGCGGCCGCAGTGGCGAGCGCTGATGAGGGTGAGTTTGTGCGCCGGCTGCGCGCGCAGGGGGTGCTGGTGCGGCCGCGGTACGAGCAGGGCGGGACCGGGGTGGTGGAGGGTTTCTCGGTGGCGCTGCGGCCATCGCGGGGCCAGCGGGCGGTGTGGTTCGGCGGGGGCCGGCTGGCGCATGATCTGACGTTGCCGCGGCTACGGGAGCTGTGGACAGGTGAGGATTCGCGGGCGGCAGGGCTGGCGGAGTGGGCGGCCGCGGCGGAGCGTCGGCGTCCCGTCGGATCGGGGGCGATCGGTGGGTGTGATGTGCGGCAGGTGCGGCGGGTGAACGCGCAACTGGAGCAGCTCGAGGACGAGCTGCGGGCGGTGCCGACGTCGGACCGGGCGACGTGGTGTCGTGTGGCCCGGCACACGTCGGGGGTCCTGGGTCGGCTGGCGCAACAGATACCGGAGCAGCGGGCCGGGCTCGAGCGGGCCGCAGAGATGCTGTCCCGGTCGGCGCAGACCTGGCGGCCGGAGAGTGGCCCGTCGCGGGTGGACCTGATGGGTCTGCGCGGTGCCGGGTCGCTGGTGGGGCTCGCGGCGCGCGGCCACAATTCGCGCACCGTCTGGGCGATCACGCTGCGCAACATGATGCGCCTGTCGGCGGCCGTGACGGTCATGCTCCAGGCCGAGCAGCAGGCCCGCCTCGCGCAGGCGACGCTCGTCGCGGTACGCCAGGAGGTGCGCCAGGCGGCCGTCTGGGCCGAGCAGCAGGCGGGTCTGTTGGAGCCGGGGGCGTGGCGTGAGGTGACGCAGCCGGCGAGGATGGAGACGCCGGCGGAGGGGCGGGGAGTGGCCGAGGAGACGCCGGCGGAGCGGGCGCAGCGGCTCGCCAATATCGCCAGCCGCCCGGGTGGGACGGCGCACCCGCTGGGGCCGGCGGGCCGGCCGCCGGCCCGTGGCGGACCGTCATCATCACGTCCGCGGGATGCGGGCAGAGGATTGTAGGACACCAACCAGAAGGGAGCACATGATGGCCGAACTGATCGAACGCGACGAGGTGGGTGAGGCGCTGAGTGCCGCGGGTGCGCAGCTCACGAATGCGGTGATGGTGGGCGCGCAGCAGGTCGCCGCGCAGCGGGCGCGGGCCGCCGAGGAGAAGGCCGGGCAGGCGGAGCGGCAGGCCGCCGTGGAGGCGACTGTTGCGGCCGTCCAGGCCCGGCTGGCCGCGCCGATGTCAACGGAGGTGGGCTCGGATGTGCGGGGGCGGGATGCCGCGTGGGATACCCCGCAGGCGCGCGCACGGCGGCGGGCGCGCCTCGAGGCGGATCACCCGAGTGACCGCGTGATCCAGGCGGCGATGCTCACCGACGCCGCCCAAGCGGCCGACCCGGCCGTGATGATCCGCACGGCCCGGGAGCATGCGCCGACCCGATCGGGTGTCGCGGTGACGACGGGAAGGCAGCTGGCGTCTGTGGGCCGGTGACAGGCTGCCTAGCCGGTCACGGTCCAGCGCGGGAACTCGTATGGGTCGTCGTCGGGTTCCAGTCCCTCGGCATCGTCGGGGAGCGCGTAGGGGCACTCCTCGAGCTCGGGGTGGGCCGTGTGGGGCACGCAGGCGCAGCGCGGCGGCGTCGCGCACGGCAGCGGCTCGGTGACCGCGTTCGTCTGGTTGCCGGGCGCGGTGGTGGAGTCGCGGAACGGACCTTCTGAGCTGAGGAGGACACCCATGTGGTGGTCTAGGTGGTCCCGCATCCACGTGGACATCCGCCACGGATCTGTCCGGGCCGCCTCCCACGACTGCCACAGCACTGTGAGACGCAGCATGGCCTCGGGGAACGCGAACCAGGTCGCATCCCAGTAGTGGTCGCCGGTGTGGATCCGCCGTTGGTAGACGTATCGGAGCCACGAGTCGACCCACTCGTGCACACACCCGTACAGCGGTGGCGTGCCGCCGGTCGGCGGGGTGTCGTCGGTGTCGTTGGTCATCTGCCGTGTCCTCTCGTCTGCGTGGCCATCACGGGCGGTCGCGGGGGGGCGAAGCCGGCGGCCGGCGCGTGGACGCGGCCGTCGGGGCTGCCGATCATCGAGCATAGAGCGCTGGCCTTCTGGGCGGCTGCCGTGGCGGTCGTGTCACGCCAGCCGGCCTGCCCGAGGGCGACCCGGTTCGCGATCACCTCCCGGTCGACGCGACTGACGTCACCGTCCACACCGGAGCGGAGGTGCGCGTCACGGAATGCGTCGCGGCGCGTGACGCCGACGCCGACCAGGTCGCCGACGGCCCGGCCGTTGTGCCAACGGGACGCCTCGAGAAGCTCCGCGGCGCCCTGGCGCCCGACGTCCCGGGCGACGATCCACACCGAGTGGGTGTGGATCTGCGCGGCGAGCGTCTCGTCACCGATCCACAACTCGCGCGCCTGGAGGAGTCCGCCGTGGGAGAAGTCGGCACCGGATCGCAGCTGCTCGATGATCGTGCCCGGGTCGGGTGAGGCGGACCCGGGCGGGCCGGCGAAGACCAGCGCCGGCGACCAGGCGGTGTGCCGCCACCGCGGCGCCTCGGGGCTGTCCAGCCACGGCGCGTGGAGCGGCTGCAGGTGCAGGTCGAGGACGACACGCCCGTGCTCGGTAGCGTCGGATGTGCTGCGTGTCCATACTCCGTCGCGCAGCCAATCCTCGGCCGGATCGAACGAGTAGCACACCGTGTGGGCCGCCTGGTCGGGCACCTCTCGGATGTCCAGGTCTCGCGGGAGAGGCACCCGTCCCACATCCGCGCCACCGTCGACGACTAGTGACCACAGCTCGTCGCTGCGGCAGGCCACATCGGTACGCACTTGGTGGGTGAGATCCTCGCGGGTGCGTCCGGCCGCGTAGGCCCATTCGGGGCTGTCGGGGGTGTGGTAGCGGGCGAACCACATCGGTGCCTCTGCCTCCTTACCGGCCGTGCCCGCCGTCGCGGGTCCGGACTGTTCGGCCGGCGGCCACCATGGCCGCCTGCCCGGTGGTGAACGTCACCTCGGCCGGTGAGACGGCGGCGGCCGCCAGTGCGGCCGCCATGTCGCTCCGGTCGATCCTGGACAGGTCGGGGCTGGTCCGGGCGATCCGCTCGGCCTGCGCCGCCCGGCTCGCGTCGAGCGGATCCGTCTGCTGCGGCAGGACGGCGGCGGTGATCTGGCGGGCCGTCGCGGTGACCCGCTGCCCGGTGGCCCGTATCACCTCGGTCACGTCCGGCCCGGCCGCGCCGGCCCAGCCGCCGATGTAGCCGAAGGAGTAGCTGGAGGTGTCCAGGCCGGCCTGGGCGGCGACCAGGTACGCCACGGACTCGGCCTCGACTTCGGCGGTGCCCCGGCACACGCGGCTCGCCGCGTAGTCGGCCCACTCCGGCTGGGCCGGGTCGTGGAGCAGCATGTGGGCGGTCTCATGCGTGAGGGTCTTCACGCTGGCGGCGGCATCCATGCCAGCGGCGACGACGATCTCGTGCGCCGCCCAGTGTGTATAACCACGCAGGCCGCTGAGTTCAGCGGAGATCACGGTGTAGCCGTGGTCGGTGGCGAACTTGACCAGTCCGTCCCACAGGCCCTCCGGGGCCTGCCCGACGAGCGGGGCCGGGTGGTGCAGCTCGTAGCCCGGCAGTGGCCGCCCGGAGGTCTGTGCGACATCGAACACGGGGATCGGCTTTACGTTCACGATCCGCCGGTCCATCACCGGTTTCCCGTCCGCGCCGACCATCGGCCGGCCGTGCTCGTCGGTGCGCTGCTCGGGCCGTGTTACGGGGGCGAAGATCCACAGGCCGTGCTCGCCCTTGTTCACCGAGCGGCCGAGCTCCTTCCACCGGTTGAAGCCCGCGATCGCGGTCGCGTCCGGGTTCTGGGCGTAGATCAGGACCGTGTTGTTGAACGAGTAGCGGGGGAAGCGGGCGGCGGCGTCTAGCCACGCCTTCCACTCGGCCGACCCGGTCAGCCGGGCGACCTGCTCGGTGAGCAGCGCATGGGTTGCCTCCATTCGGTCGACAGCCGGCCCATCGGGCGGGGTCATCTCGCACCGGCCCCGGGCAGGAGCGCGGCCGCCTCGGCGGCCAGCTGTGCGCGGGTGTCCGCGGAGCCGGCTTCCTCGGCCTGCTCGAGCAGGTCGTCGATGATCAGCGGCAGATCCTCACTGGCAGTCGTGACGATGGTGGGTGTGGTGGTCATGGTGGTCCTCCTTCGGTTGTGGGCCCGGCGACGCCGCCGGGGCTGTTCTCGGGCTGTTGAGTTGTGTGGGACGGATTCTCTGCCGAGTTGGGCACCGTCTGTGCTGTCGCTGCGCGGCCGGCTAGCGCCCTGGGCCCTCCCGGTGAAGCGGTTGGGCCGGCCGCTGGGGCCGGTCTGGTGTGGGCGGTCCCGGCCCGGCCACCGGCCCGCTGGTGGCGCCAGCGGCGAGGCGCGCCGCGAAGTCGGCCCGGGTCGCGAGGCTCAGTCCGGGCGGGTTCAGGCGCCGGTCGGCGATGACCGTCTTCGCGGCCGCTGCCCGCCCCACCTCGGCCCGCTCCCCGTGGGTGCCGGTGAACATCCAGGTCACCTCATCGCCGGCGGAGGTCAGCCAGCCGTGGAAGGTCGTGTGGCCGAGATGCCAGCGCACCCCGTGGGATCCTGGCGGGGCCGGCATCGACGTGTCAGGCTGCGTGCCGAGAAGCTGCGCCATCGTGCGGCCGGACTGGTCCAGGTGCCCCCTGACCTGTCGCAGCGTGAGTCCGGTGGCGCCGCTGATGGTGCGCTGGGCGGCCGGCGGGGAGCCGTCAAGCCCGTAGCGCATCGTCATGATCCGCTGGTCGATCGGAGCCAGCTGCGCCAGGGCCGCCTGGACGTCCGGCAGGGGGCCGCGGTCGGCGGCCTCGATCGCGGCATCCGCCGTCGGGTCGAACGCCCCCGATGTGGGCAGGTGCAGCTCGTCGGCCTCCTCGCCGCGCCACAGGCCGGCGCGCAGTGGTCGCTTCTGGGGGGATGTGCGCTCCTGGCCGGGGTCGAGGTAGGGCCGGGTGCCGAACTGCGTTCCGCTGGCATGCACGCACGCCCACTTGGCGTTCGTGCCGGCGAACGTGAGGAACGAGGCCTGTCGGTAGTCCCAGCGGCCGAGTGAGTCGACCATGCTCGTCATCGCGACACCCACCATGTCGTCGATGTCGTTGCCGAACCGCCGGGCCCGATCGATGGCGACTGATCGCACGTATCGGCCGGCGGCCGTCAGAAGTGTGGCCTCTGCTGCCTTACCCTCCGCAACCATCCGCTGCAGCTGCTCTCGCGTACCGCGACGTAGACCGCTGGGAAGATCCTCCGGCGGCGTGCCGAGGATGTGAGCGGCCAGCCACCCTCCCTCAACCTGTCGGCCGAGCACCACCTGCTGAGCCTGGTCGACGTGCATCCCGCGAGGAAAGTCCACCTCAGCCCTCCGCCCTCCGGTCACAGGCAGCCACGAGCATCCTGGCCTGCCGGCGCACCTTCTCGCGGTGCTCGTCGGACAAGTCGGCCGGATCGCCCTCGCCGGCCTGGTACAGCGCCTCAGCGGTGTCGGGGTCGACGCCGGGGTACCGGGCCATGATCGAGTCGATGCACGCCATCGACTCGTACAACGCCCCGGTCACCGCCTCCCGGTCGACGTCGGTCCACGGCCCGATGGTCACGGGCAGGTCCCCGGGGAGGGGCGCGAGGCAGCCCGCCTCCAGGAAATCGACCAGCCGGTCGCGTCGGTCCTCGCTGGGGTCGGCGTCGACGTCGGGTGTGTCCGCGATCAGCCGGAGGTACTGGCGGAAGGCGAAAGCGGCCGCCTCGCCGGCCTGCGCGCCCGGCCCTATGTGGGCGGCGGCGCGGTCCTCGAGCTCGAGCAGCAGGCCGACCGCCTCGGCGTGCTCGACGATCGCGTCCTTGTCGCCGGCCAGGAGCGCCGCCAGGAGGTCGGCGGCAGCGTAGCGGGCATCGCCCCAGCTGCCCCACTGGTCGAGGGTTGGTTCGCGGCCGCGGAACCACGCCGCGTCGATGATCGCCCAGGCGATGTCGCCGTCCTCGATCGCGGCGACCGCCCCGTCGAGGAACGTGCGCAGGTCGACGCGGCCGCCCCGGATCGGGCCGCCCCGGATCTGGTCGGTGCTCATGCTGTCCCTCTCTGGCGGCCGACCGCCGTCCACGCCATCACTGTGGCGGCTCGCCGGCATGCGCCCCGGTTGTCCACAGGACCGGTCGCGCGGCTCATCCTGCCCCCGGGGTGTGGGCGGCGATGGATGCGGCGATCTGTTTCGCGTAGGGCCGCTGCATCCACGGGACGGTCTGGATCAGGGTCGGGCGCGCGCCCGACGCGAGGACGATGGCGCGGCCGCGGGGCATCGCGGCAAGCTCGTCGACGTCGAAGATCCGTTCGCGGCTCAGCTGGTTCGTCATCGAGCGGCGGCCGTCGCCGTAGGACGCGGTCGAGGTGGCCTTGTCGTACGAGCCGATCAGCGCGGCCAGGTCCTCCAGGTGGGCTTTCTCCCGTTCGCCGCCGCCGTAGCAGAACACGTTCGCGGCACTGAACAGCAGATCCATGCCGGAGCGTCCCCAGGTGTCGATGCCCTGGGAGAACGACTGAAGGAATGTCATGAGCGGGATCCCGCGGGAGCCGAAGTGGGAGTACATCTTCGGCAGGTCGGTCCAGCGGCACACGTTGGCGGCCTCGTCGAGTACCCCGACCATCGGGGTGGCGAGCCGCCCGCCGGGTGAGCGTTTCGCGAGGTCCTCGGCGGCCTCGACGACCGCGACGGTGAGCGCGGTCACCAGCGCGCCGGCCGAGCCTTTGCCTTCCTTCGACAGGCTGTACAGGGTGCCACCGGAGGCGACGAACGCCGCCGGGTCGAACGACGGCCGCAGATCGTCGCGCTGCCGACACACCCATGGCTGGAAGGAACGGAACGTAACAGCCTGGAACATCTTGCGGGCCGTCCCGAACAGCCCATCACGTTGCCTGTCGGCCAGATGCGCGGCCGCGTCGAGACGATCGGCGGCCAGGCCGTAGCCGTCGGAGCTGAGGATCGCGACTGGCTCGTTCGTGGCCACGTTGACGATCCACCGGTACACCTCGGTGACGTCCCGACGGGCCAGGGCGCCGGCGAGGATGAAGTCGGCGAGCAGCTGCTGGCCCTCCGGGTCGAAGTAGGCGTCTTCCTTGGCGTCGTCCTTGCGGGAGTTCGCGGCGAAGTGCTCCGCGAGTTTCGCGGCATGCACGTCATCGATCGCGTAGGTGAGCGGATCCCAATACCACCCGGGTGGCTCGTCGCACACCCCCTGTGGGTCGAAGACCCACACGGGCCCCTTGGTGGCGCGCGGATCGCGGGTGGCGTCGGCCAGGTCCCGCTTGTTCGACGTGGCCACGACCGCGCCCGGTGCCTCCATCACCGCGGGGATCGCCCGGGCGGTCGTCTTCCCCGTCCGGGGACCCCAGATGTCCAGGTGCATGTCCTCCCAGGAGCCGTACAGCATCGGTCCGCCCGAGATGGGTAGGCCGATCGGGATGCCTGGGGACGCCGTGACGCCGAGGCGTGCCGCCACCTGCAGGGCGTGGGCCTGGGTGATCGGCTCGATGTCCGCACCGGTCCCCAGATAGCGAGCCTGTGCGTCGACGCGGCTGCGCCGCCCGCGGACGGCGCGGACGAGCCGCCGGACGCCGAACACCGCACCGGCGAGCACCACGATCACCGCACCGGCGGTGATGTCGGCCCACGGGTGGACCCACGCGACCCGGCCGGTGAACACCCCGATCGCCGTCGGCACCCACGCGTCCTGCGGGGCGGGCTTTCCGGCGAGCCACGCCCCCGCCCGTACCGCCACGTTGATCACCCCGACGGCCAGGGCGGCCGCAGCGAACACGACCAGCGCCACGATCAGTTCCGGGGACATGCCGCCGGGCTGGTGGCGGCGGTTGGTCGGCAGATTCCCGCTCATGACTCCTCCGCCCGCCTGCCGGGCACGGTCGCGTCCAGGTCGCCGATCCGGGACGCCACATGCCAGCGCTGGTTGGTGTCGTTCAGGTCCCGTTCGGTGTCGGTCAGCTGCACATGGAACGGGATGCCCGGGCGGCCGCCGACCTTCACCATGAACCGGCCCAGGCCGGGCGGTGTGCCGACCGACTCGCGGCTCCACGCCTCCCGGCCGGCCCACGACACCAGCTCGTCCTGCTCGGCGGCGACCAAGGGCACCGCGGTGCGCAGCAGCGGCATCTCCCCGGCGGGCAGTGCCCCGAGCACGACCGCCCCGGCACGTTCGACGAGACCGCGGGCCTTCGCCTGGTCGGCCTCGTTGGGGATCGCGAGCAGATCGGACATGGTGTGGGAGATCATCGCCACCCCGACACCCTGGGTTCGGTTCAACCGGGTGGTGGCGTCGATCCGGTCGACCATGCCATGGCCGGCGCGCAGCGCCCGCCACAGCTCGTCCATCACGACCATGTAGTGGCGCTCCGGCTCCAGGCCGGCGTCGACCAGGGCGTGCGCCGTGTCGACGACGCCGAACCCGTTGCTCCAGCAGGCGAGCAGGCAGGCGGCCACGAGTTCCGTTTGCGCCTCCGGGATGCCGGAGATGTCGTAGCACACGGGCCGGTCGCGGCGCATCGGCGAGCTGGTCGGCTGAGCGAACACCTCGCCCAGTTCCCCGCCGCTGGTCAGCGCGCCCAGCGACAGAACCAGCGGGCGGACCACCTCGGTGTAGCGGGCCAGGTCGCCCTGGTCCTCGGCGGCGGCCCGCAGCGGCTCGGGGGCGGCCCGCACCACGGCCAGCAGGTCCGCCAGCCTCGGCACGCCCTCGCCGTCGTCCAGGATCTCCAATGCCCGCCGCAGCAGCGTCTCTTCGTAGTCCGCCGGCTTCGCGCCCCGGCGGACGATCGTCAACAGGCCCAGCAGCATCGATAGGCGCCGCGCCCGGGACGAGGCGCGCAACTCGCCGGCCAGCTTGTGGGCGCCGGCGGCCTCCAGCTGTGCGCACGCCGCCAGCGCCTCCGACGCGTCCAGTACGTTCAAATGCCCTCGGCCCGGCCCGAGCGGGATCACCTGCCCGCCGAGCGCGGCCACCAGATCGGTGTAGTCCGGTTTGAGGTCGCCGAGAACGAGCGGCATCACGCCGAAGCCGGCCAGGGCCGCCAGCATGTGCCGTACCATCGTCGACTTGCCCCGGCCGGGCAGCGACAGCACGAACATCGACGGGTTCGCCAACAGACCCGCCTGAAACCAGCTGATCGGGTCGAAACAGACCGCCGCACCCGTGTGCTGGTGCGGGCCCATCGGCGCGCCCACCAGCGGCGTGCCCGCGGCGATATGCCACGGCCACACCCCGCACACCTGCCCCGTCGTGCCCCGCCACATCGGCGGCGCCGACACCGCCGGCGCCACACCCCCGCCCGGCCCCGGCAAGCCCCGCGCCGGAATGCCGGCCGCTACGGCACGACTGGCCTTCGTGCCACGAGCGACCTGTTCCCTACGGTCGGCCTTCGCCGCACGGCCAACCGGTACGGCCGCGGTCGCAGCGGCCGCCGTCTTCGCCTTCCGTGACCGGCGGGTCTTCACCGCGACCGGCCTGGCAGGACGAGGTACTTGCTCAACACCAGCCCGAGCGGCAGGGCCGCCGCGAACGCGGAGTCCTGGGACCCGTACACCGGGCGGAGCCGGACCCGGGTGCCCGCACCCAGGTTCGCCACCGCGACCCCGGCGTCGCGGCGCGCCTCCGGGTCGGTCACGGTCGCCGTCACCAGCATCCCGAACTCGACCATGCCGGCACCGTTGGCCTGCTGGTCGGCGGCCCGCTGCGCATGCTTCAGCTCGACGGCCGCCCGCGCGTTCGGACGCGTCTGGTTGATCGCATGGCCGGTCGCCGCTTCGACATCGGCGTCCACCAGCTGCGCCGCCCGGCCCGGCTCGATCGGCTTGTACAGCAGCGTGACGCGTTTCCGGTCGATCTTCGCGTGCGGCGCGAGCAGCCGTGCCAGAACGTTCGAGCGGACCATGCCCTTCTGCGGCTGAGTCATCACCCAGGTGCGCGACCACGCCGAGTCGTGGTGATAGGAGTCCCAAGTCGCCTCGGCCGCGACCGGGCCGACATCCTCCCACGACAAGTCCGGGACCTGCCCGGCCGCGTGCGCCTGGTCGATCAAGGGCGCCACCGACGGGTCGTAGGCGACCCGGATCACCTCGCAAAGATCCTGCGCCGAGAGGGCACGCACCACGCCGGCGCCCGTCGAGGCCAAGCTGCCGGCCAGACCGGGCAGCCGCGCCATGATGTCGCCGGCCAGCGCGTCCACCGGGCGGGCCTTCCCGCCCGGCGGGGCCATGTTGAACACGAGCGTCACATAGCCGTTCACCTCGGCCGCCCCGAGCGGATAGGTGTCGATCGCATCCAGCAGCACCTGGCGGGCCGCCGGCGGCGCGTCCGGATCCAACCGGCCGCGCAACTGCTGCCCCAGCCGTGCCCCCGTATCCGGGGCCGTCTCGATCGTGACCGACGCAGCCTCGATGTCTGTCTCCTCGCCGAGCTGCGCCAACCAGCCACCCCAGTAGGCAACCAGCTGGTCGACCTCGGCCGCATCCGTCATCGCCGTGCCGCCCGGCTGGCACGACAGCACCAGCGCGGCGGTCCGCTGCGCCTTCGACACGACCAGACCCACCGGATCCCCGTACGCGTCCTTCACCTCCACCAGCTCCAGATGCGCCGCCACCCCCGGCAGCCGGCATCGTCCGCGCGCCGACGGCGCCAACGGCCCTGACCTGTACACCCCGCCTCCTGTACTTTTCGCCTGCCACCACGCCAGCCGCTCCCCGACCCGCGCCGCCAACGTCATCCCGTCCTGATCGACCCACGCCACCCCAACCACGAACCCCAGCAGGACCGTCCCGGCGATCAACGCCGCCAACCAGCCGGCCGTGAAGAACAGCAGCATCACCACGCCGATACCCGCCAGCACACCGAGCGTCGTACCGAGGCTCATCCCCGCCAGCCCGGCCTTCGATGGCTTCTTCCACCCGCCATACATGCCGGCAACGACCTGGACGGTCCCCTCCGACATCAGATGTACCCGTCAGAGTCATCCGCCGGCGGCAACTGCACCGGAGGCCGGAACGCCGGACGCGGCGCCGGGCCAGACGGCGGCGTGACCGGCGGAGCCCCCGACACGGGCGGCGCCGACACCCCGCCACCGCCAAGCGATACCGGCGGCGACGCCGAGGTGACAGCCGGCGGCGACGCCGCGGCCGGCGTCCACGTACCACCACCCGCCGGCTGCGAGTGCGCCGTCACCGCCCCGCCCGGCACATCCACTATCGGATACGAGTCCGCCGACCCGTACCCCTGACCGCCCGACGCCGGAGGGGCCGCCGATGAGCCAGACGCACCAACACCACCCGGACTCCACGGGCTACCGCCACCCTGACGCCACGGCGCCGCCCCCGAGCCGTCCCCGGCCGGCCCGCTGCCGGCCGGCGTGCCGGACGTACCCCCGCCCCCGGCCGGTGCACTCGATGAACCGCCGCCCCCGCCAGGCGGTGCGGACGGTGTGCCACCCGGCGGGGCCCCTCCGCCGACCCCACCCCCACCGGGGCCCGCCAGCGGCGCCCCTCCAGGGATCACACTCGAGGACGCCCCCGCGGCGTTCGCCGCTCCCGCCGCGCCGGCCGCCGCCGACCCAGCGCCCGCCGCCCCAGCAATGGCAGGGGCCACCGCCGCGCCGGCCGGGATCGCCATCGCCGCCAGGCCCAGCGCGCCGAGCACCCCGGACCCGCCGCCACCGCCCAGGGCGCCGACCGCGGGCACCGCCAGCTTCATCAGCGCCGGCAGCGCCACCAGGGCGACGACCATCAGCAGCAGCCCCGCAAGGAAAGCCATCAGGTCATCGCCGCCACCGAAAATGTCGGTCGAGGCCAGTTTGATCGACGCTGCGTAGATGATCGCCGCGGCCGGCTTGTACAGGATGAACGCCACGATCCAGCCGTCGATCTTGTCCCGCCACGACTGGCCGGCCTTCGTGTTGCCCAGCGCCGCCGACGCCGGCCACACCCCCACCAGCACCACCAGCAGACCGGAGCGCATCAGCATCAACACCGCCTGGATCAGCGACGCCAGCACAGCGAGTATCCCCAACACCAGAATCACGACTAGCCCTATCGCGCTGCCGGATGACGGCACGGCGAGGAGCTTGATCAGCTGCTTGGAGAAGCAGTCGCCGCCGACGCTCATGTTGCACTCTGTCGCCTTGCCGAGGATCCAGGTGGAGAACCCATCGGAGGCGCCGATGGCGAGACCGATCGCGCTCACACCGATCGTCGAGCGGAGCAGGAACCCCGCCAGCGACCCGATCAGCTGCCGGCCAGGCTCGGCACGGCCCTCCCACGCCATCTTCGCGCCCCCGATGATGAGGGACACGATCACCAGGGCGAGCGTGTACCACCACAGGGACGACTGCAGGAACCCGACCGTGCCCGACCGCTGCGGTGAGCCCAGGCCGCCGAACCAGCCGGCCAGCGACGACGCCCCCGACACGACCGCCGCCCCGACCAACACGGCGAGGATCCGCTGCCCCGACTGGGTCGCTTCGTGGTGGCGGCGGAACGCCAGGATTCCGCCGGCGATGATCAGCGACACCACACACACCGCCAGACCGATCCAGGCGATCCAGCCGATCAGCTGGGAGATGCTTCCGCTGTTGGCGCCCGCCTCACCCGGAGCGACCCCCGGGTCGTTTCCCCCGGTCAGGTCCGGGGTCGGTAACTTCACCCAGAACGTGGCCACCGAGGTGAGGATGCTGTTCAGCCCCTCGACGATTGAGCCGATGATCGCGCCGAAGAAGCTGTCCATGATGTCCTGCGCGGCGTTCTTGATGTGGCAGCCCACCTCCCAGAAGTGGGCGCAGTCCTCCATCGGGATCATGTCAACGCGCCTGCCACACCACGTAACCGACCACGGAGGGAATGACCGACGCGCTGCCGCCATCGACCGTTGCCGTGGACCAGCGCCAATCGCCGCCCTGCCACACCGCATCCAGCACATACGACACCGTCGCCGACTGACCCGCCGTGTTCACCGCCTCGATCGCCACATCCACACTCGCCGCCTCAGCCGTGTAGCTGACCAGCCGGAA
>JGI20166J26741_11486695_pt1 | contig 25688 bp, 14 predicted proteins | sample TergutCu122P5_FD_26741 | JGI IMG/M metagenome (IMG submission 26741)
GGCTAATATCTCTACCATATACAGTTGTAGACGACTCTATAAATATAGAGTATAAATTGTTCAAAAATATATAGGGTATGTATGTCAGGCTGTAGGCTGTAGAGTCGAAACATTTAGCCCATGTATCTGTGGTTGTAGATATACCTATAAACTGTTGTGTTAGACTGTTACATTTAGTCCCTATATTGCTATATTACTTTAATGTTTACTGTATGATCTATTTTAATTTTAAATTACAACTAAAATTTGGAAACAATACAAATTACTCATATATAATTGTAAATTTTCATGTAGGCTTCTGCAAAAAAATATATTACCTTACGATTCAAATTCAGGATCCACAAAAATTATCATGAGAAGAGGACTGCGTTCTGGTACATTGTCACTTCTTGGTTGCTAGGACTACTTAAGCAGAGCCTCATTATCGTCACTTCATTCAGGGATTCTAAATCACTTTATTCTTCATCTATTCTGTTCAAACACGTTAATAAATTTGGTTCTGTTTTTCCAAATCATGTGATTCATGTAATTTACAAAACAAAATTACCGACACATATCAGCATTCTCTTTTTCCATTTTCTGTTGCTCGTATTACATTAAATTGTTGTTGGACGCTCAGAACCTTCCTTTTGTTCGTCCCTGTACCCATATTATCACTCTGCCAGTCTCTGTTTACTGCAGGAGTAGAAAAGTACCTCGGGTTTACAGAACACCAGCTTTCTTTTATAAATAACAATACCACCTCAAAATTTGTGCGACATCTCTAAGAAAATGGTTGTTCCTTTGGAATGACAGAGAAAATAATGCAAGTCGTACACTTCAATGAAGAGGGTATCCGTATGTGTATGATAAAAAAATTCTACATGGGTAAAAAAACTACAGAAGGTACTCACCTGTATGATAAACACACTGTACAGAATTTTTGAGGCCATCATCTGATGTGAAGGTCATGTGAGGCAGAATACACACCCACTCACTATCTGACAAGTTGCAACATATAGGCTGTAGGCCATCTAACACCATAAGAACGAGATGTGCCCACAGTCATCAAGAAGATCTCATGTGAAGTGAATCTTATAAAACTTTAAAAATGTATATAATAGTGCACTTGATACAACAATAAGTAATCTTCCTTAAGACATACATGAACTTCCATAAAAGTTCAATTCAGCATAGGTTTTTAATCTTCCTTTCATTTCAGTTCATTTGAACTGTTTATGTTTTATTAATATTAAATTAACCTATTACATTTCTGCACTAAAAAATATTATTATAATCTCATGTTCTTACATGCATAACAAACAACAGCTTAATTAAATTACTCTACATTCCTTAATTTCATTTCATTGTACTACCTCTGAAAACGCACGAAATGATTTCATGCCATCTGTCTGTACAAAACTTTTCTACGTTACCCCATTTTTAATAATTTAAAGACGACGGTTTATAATAATAATAAGAACAACAACAACAACAATAATAATAATAATAATAATAATAATAATTATTATTATTATTATTTTAAATTTATTCTTGCTTATCAGTTATTAGGTGGCATTCATCTGGTAAGCCCAGATCTCAACAAGAGATCAAAGTGATTTACCCCAGCACTTTACAGGACTTATAAGTGTGATCTTCTGTAGCTCTGTGGCTGACAGGTGGCCTGCTAGCAACTGAAGATTCTGATTTTATCCCTTTTTAATTGTTCCTGATTCTCCAATTATAAATGGCACATTTTTTGCCCTCACTTTCCATATCCTGCTGACCTGGATCTCCAGGTCTTTGTACTTGCTTAGTTTTTCAGTTTATTTTGTGATAATGTTTAAATCATTTGGTATGACAATATCAATCAGTACTCTTTTTTTAATCTATCCGATCGGTTTGCTAGTATTGTTCGCTATGTGATAACTGGTACATCCCACATAACATTGACATTTATGGCCCTTTCAGGTATTTAGGTATTTGTTCATAGTTCCTGTCAAAAATCTGTAATCCCATTACTACTACTACTACTATCATCATCATTATTATGGTTATAATATTCAACACACTTCTGCAGTTATTTTAAATTTCATAAATTAGAACACAATTATGAACTTTATAAATTCTTGTTCCTGATGCTACATATTTTACATGTTATGTGTGTTTCATAATGCTATGTCTCAACATTTCAGTATCTCTAACCACCAGTTTAGCTGTAAACACTCCTTTTTATGTTTTTGAGGTCAGCCTGATGATGGCTACTGGCATTAGACAAAACATGCAGCTAGTTTTATTTCAAAATAATAGTTCTGTTTAGACTGAGTGTACTGCATTAATTGTTAAACACACTGTCATTGTAGAGTGCCATGTGGAGAGTTTATTTGGTTGGTTAATTGGAAAAATTGTGCATCAACTGATTTGTGACTAAGAGCAATGCCTACCTGTTTGTGACATGGTGTGACTGACAGTGTGCTGACTGTTGCAGCTTGTGATGAGGAGTGGCGACGATTGACGGCAGCTGCAGCAGAGACACAGCGACTGCTATCTCCAGGAATGCCGGGCTTGGCAGCACCCATGCGTAACCCTGCCACACCTCTGGGCGCACCACTGATCCTGTCCCCAAGGCTCCCTGTACCCACAACAGCAGCTTCCCTTTTGAATGGGTCAGGTCATCAAGGACCACTTCTCTCACCTCATGATCCACATGGCCTGATCTACACACCATATGCCGATTATGCCAACTACGCAGCATTGGCAGCATCTCCACTTCTTACTGATTATGCCACAGCAGATCACTCGGGTGGGTTGTTTGCACGTTGACATTGACTCCCCTTCTCCACCATAGCTTTAAAGGTGGAGAACACCTTTAATCATTTTAGGCCTAAGCTTTACTCATCACATCGAACCACTCATACATTTACATGTTGGCAAATGTACTTGCCATATCTCTCCCCCCTGTGCTTGTGGAGGAACAACATTCATTTTAGGTTCAAGCTTTACAAGTCACTGCATGAAATGTTTCCCCACCTTTATTTTGGTGGATTCAACACTGACTTCTGCCTCCCATGCCTACTTCTGATGATGCCAGAGACTCACGTTTTTGGTGTACAGTACTCCATCTTTGAAAGAATCGACCTGCAAGTTCTTGCGATCATAGAATTCTTTAATCATGAAGCAAGTATTGGCAACACTTTTTTTCAAGCATTGGTGTTTTCTGTGTGTTTTGTTCTAGTATAAAATTTTGCATATTTATGATGTGATTGCATAATATGTAAATATCTGTGTTTGCTTCATTCATTACATGGAAAACTTGCTACATTTTGGCTAAGCCGTAATCATTTAATGGTACAAAACTAGGGTTTTGTAGTAAAATTACTTCATGTTGATTCTTTCCTCAGTTTATGAGCTCTGAGGTGAGTGAGAAGTATATAGCAGTAACAGTTATTCGTGAAAGCTGTTTTTCATTATCACTGCAGTCATCATGGTGAGATCATTGACAGTGACGCATGGTATAGTCATGTTTCAAGAACACTGCAGTGTATATGACGTGGTTTGGCACTGCATTTTGATGGTAATGATAATGCAGTTCATTCTCCAAGAGTAGTAACTTAGATATTTAATACTTATTTGATGCGATATTTATAGATTGTACAGTTTATTTCTCTGCTGTAGATGCCATCCTCACAAGATGTTTGTTGCATTTATCACGTTACATGTAAGTAGTTTGAGAAGTATGCTATAATATTCTTGACAGCAGTATCTACACACATACTCAAATTGACTGCGGTTAGCAAATTCTGATGGGACTGTTCGCACTTTTTAGCATAAAGGTAGGATATGAAATGCTAAGTAATTTGTATAGGTATCCACCATTTACATTAATCATCTCTTATTTATATCAGATTTTATTTTCATGTAGTTACATGAGGTAATACTATCATAGAGACTGAAGGCAAGAATTTTTGCTGCTAAGCATATGATTAGTGAGTTCGGGTACCAGTTCACCTGCAGTATTTTGAATGTTGAGAATCCTATTAATGAACAAAAATGTATCAGCGATGTAACGTACAGGGATTGGTGCTTGTTGTTATTCTTGGGGCACACTATATGCATATTACCATTATTTCTTTAATGAGTCACATAAATTAAAATGAACAAACACACTGTTTTAGGGAGAAATTGCTAATTGTCTGCAGTTTATCTTGTACATGTTTTGGTCTGTCTTGGGTTATCTTCAAGAACCTTCAAGTAATCACAGAAAGAAGTGGTTTGTTGATATATGAGGTGTGATAAAAAATATGGCGAATGTTTAAATAAAAAAAATTTATTACAGTACAAGACACATTGCCATTAATCCCCGTCAAAATACCCATTCAAAACGTTTACCTTTCAAGGTCATTTTGACTTTGAGGAAGAGCCAGAAGTCGCACGGTGCCAGATCTGGTGAATAAGGTGGATGAGGACACACCGTAATATTTTTATTTGACAGAAATTGCTGTACCAGAAGCGATGTGTGACACGTAGCATTGTCATGATGGAGGATGAAACCGTTTGCCCATTTCTCAGGTTGTTTTCTATGCCCATCGTTTCTTAAATGCTCTAATAAGCCCTTATAATATTCAGAGTCCACCGTAGTGTTCCTGGGTACAAACTCAGTTCTCACATATGTGGAAATAAAATGCCAACTAGATGCATCTAGTTGGCATTTTATTTCCACATATTAACGACGATGCACGGTCAAAATCACATCAAATCAGTTCTCACAATTCCATCAAGGTCAAAAAACACAATCATCACCACCTTGATGTTGGATCTTGATTGACGCGCTTTTTTTTGCACGAGGAGAACTGGGTGATTTCCATTGAGAACTCTGAAACCTGGTCTCAGGATCATAACCATAGACCCAAGTTTCATTTCCCATGATGACATTTCTTGAAAAACTGGAATCTGAAGTGGCATGATCACGCAACTCCAGTGAAATTGACAAACGCTGTTGCTTTTGTTCGACTGTCAAAACACGTGGAACAAATTTCGCACTCATTCGCGTTATGTTCAAATCTGTTGTTAAAATGTTTTGAACGGAACCATAAGAGATGTTCAGATCCTCAGAAATTTCCCTAATAGTCAGTCGCCTGTTTGATCGAATCATTTCGCTTACTCTTTCAACATTCTCTTCGGTTTTTGATGTTGAAGGACGTCCCGATCTCTCTTCATCTTCAACTGAATCACAACCATTATGAAATCGCTCGAACCACTTTTAAACCATCTTCATGGTCACTGCAGCATCACCATAAACTAATTTTAACATTTCGTGTGTTTCTTTAGCACTTTTTTGCAGTTTGAAACAAAATTTCATGTTAATGCATTGTTCGTGATCCATGATTTATGGCACACTTCAGAACACACCTTCTCTCAACCGTAGCTCACAACCGACTGACTGCACTGAACAAGTTGAAACTTGTCACACACTGTTAGTAAGGTTCGACACACCGCTTCACGTATTGAAGATCCCTGCCTTTCAGTTGGATAGCACTCGACAGCAGCAGTCACTGTAGTTTTTGATCACACCTTGTATGCAATGTGGTATCATTATACACTTCTCTTTGTAATTACTTAAAGCTCCTTAATAATGGCCCAAGAGGGGCCAAAACATGTATGAGATAAATTATAGATGATTAGGGGGTTCTCCCTAGAACAGTATATTTTGTTGATTTTACTTTCTGCAATTATTGATAGATAATCTTATGTGTTTCTTATTAATTCCATTACATATCTCTGTGAGCTCTGAGACACAGCCATAAACCAGATTGTTCCATGAATTACAATAGATCAGTGCTCCTCTCCATCCCCTAAAATTTGGAAAATTTGGAAATGTTTCAGTACCTAATGGCCATCCAATTAGATGTGTTGTTTAACCCTGACAGTTGTTACTTTAATTTTTGTCCCCTACATTTGTCCATTTAACTTACATTTGAAGGGTTATTTTCATGGTTTTATTAGCCAGCCTGAAAATAAAACAACAGTAATTATGTATTATTGTCTATTTAATTACATATATGGGGACACAGACTTTATTCTTTGCATTTGGCTTGGCTTAGAATAATGCAAGTTGATTGGACCATTGATCAGAACTTTCTCGCTCAAAGTAAATAATTGTTGTACCAAAAAGTATTAACACAAGGGGTTAGTTAATAGTAAAGTTCACCTTAGAACAAGCAATGAAGGCCACAGAGGTATAGCTCTATTCTTTTTTTAACCTACGCAGTAGTACCAATGGACGTAGTGCATATTTACATATTTAAATTTTTTTACTCTTATTATTGAGCATTCTGAGGGGGAAAAAAAATAATGCTATGGTAATTTGACATTGAGCAGAACTTTATCATATCTTGCGGTACCAGATCTCACGTAATCATTCTAGTGGCAAGAATGCAGTCACAAGAGTTTCATAAAATCTATACCAGCAAAACTGTTTCAGAAGCACACATTTGGTGTAGGCAGCAATATTGCCAATTATAATATTTTCATGTTTGCATCTAAAGGCAAGTGCTGCAATAACGTTACCAAATTGTACTGAGTAGCAGTACTGGTGCTCTGGTAGTTGTTCTAAGTATACTGACTAACTGTATGTCAAATCAGTTTCTCACACAAGGAAACTGTGAGCGTATTGAACACATGTTCATGCTTGCATTACCAAAATGTTACATTGTGTTATTTGAAGTGCAGTCAAGCTTGGGGTATAACTAGCATGAGTATAATGAGGTTACAGACATATTTCATTTATATAATGAAAATGTTTGATGACTGTGTCAAGCAAACCATCTGCTCAACATTTTCTCATCTGCAGTGGTCGGCTGCTTCGGCATTCTTTGTGACCAACTATCCCTCCATTGCTCCATGTGATATGTTACGTTCACTGGTTTGCAAGCCACCTTCGCCTGTAGGGAAGCTTCTGATCACAGTGTTGCTGAACAAATATTTCTGTATTTAAACCAGGAGTTACCACAGAGGTTCTTTATGTCATCTCCCCTTACCACCTACAGTCATCACTTATAGTGCTTCCAGTTGGCTCTGACTAGGGGTTGGGTGGGAGGGGAAAGGACACTGGAGCCTGCCACCCACTTTGAACCAGAGAGACCCATTCCCACATAGAGGCTGGGATCCTGTGATTTAATTTATCTCCACATTTACTGTTTGGAAATCATAAACTTGCAATTTCAAAATAAATTTTGTTGTGTTTGTCACAAAATCCATGAATATTTTGCCCTTCAGTGAGCAGCATGTCTGTAAATGAAAGTAACCATCTGTATTTTAAATGACCTGTGACCTTGCTGCCATATGTAACTGTCTGTATATTTGCAAAAAAAGTTTAGTTTATTCAAGTGTTAGGTCATGGTGGGAAAAAATGTTGAAGTGTGCAAGAAATTTAAAACAAGGCATGAGTGAGTTCTTTTATTTTTTATAGTACATCAGTGGAACAACTTAAGGAGGAATAATTGAAGAGTTACACATATGTAAAATTTTCACCAACTTGTTGCACAACGCTTTTATTTGTTAATTAATTTTCTGATACGTTCGTTCCTTAACTGTCGGCCATCTGCAGGGAACTTTCTTTTGCATGTGCAGCTTTTGTTTTGACTTACGTGTTAGAAATTCCACATAAGATTAAAATTATTGTTACGATGATTAAATGCTACAATTCTTAAAATCAGTATTACAGTTAAAATACAGATAAAATACAGCATAAAATTATTTTGCTGTTGATATAATGGTTGCATCCATACATCTACATTTCAGTCTTTCTTCACATGAAGTGAGTTCTGGAATCAGATATCCAGTTTCTTGTGTTCATGCTGTGAATGAATACATTATATTTTGTAGCATGAACACAAGACACTGGATATCTGATTCCAAAACTTACTTCATTTATCAGTATTTCTGCCTGTGTTATTTGTGTGTTTCTGAGTGTCAGACATAATTCAGGTTCCTTATTTTAAGTAGTATTTGAACATCACATGTACTTAAATACTCTAATTGAACACAATTTATGTAAGCACAACTTTATGGGTATGGTTAGAAGTTGTATGGACATGTGTCAAGATCTCCGTTGGTCATTCCAGAGCAGCGGTGGGTCACGGTTGGGGTGTGAACCACTGGTTGCATGTGCGATGGCCTGACCAACGGTAGCCCATGCTTGTAATTGCACAGGACGAAGGAGCAGCCCCACCGAGGTCTGCTGTCTACCAGATTGAACAATGAACAACAATAGCGATATTTATGTTGTTATGCTCCCCAAAGATTGCTTGGCAAGTGCTTAGATAATGTTAGGATCTAGGAGCATTATGAAGATTCTACAAGCATGGAATTACAGCATATATAGCTGTTACCCAAATATTTAAATATGTTCATAAAATTTTTAAGACATGTCATCGTAAGTCCTCATGCAGTTGCCCAAAAACATGGCGAGTGAAGATGACAGAATTTTCATCCACACCTAATTAATAAGGAAAGAACCGTAAAAAATGGATTATGATTGGGAGTTTGCTACCGATTTGCCAATTATTTTATTATTTGTTGTTTTATTTCATATTAAGGAAATAAAACTTTTAGTCTCTAATATTAAAGTTCTTGGAATGTCATCACTTCTTTTTTAGTAAAGTACCGTCTTTGAAATTACTTTTAATAGTTCAGTAGTGGAATTATAACTCCTTGAGCCATGTAAAGATGTACAGTAGTAGAATCTCAGTGTTCCATTATGCATTAATTGCATAACCTGAACTATATTATAGAAGTTTGATGTGATTGGTATTGATGTTAAAGGAGAAGCATGTCATAAATTCTCTATAATATTTGCCTGTGCAATGTTGGGAAGTGTAATATTCATGTGGGAGCTTTGATCATGCAGAATTGTTCCAGTGTGATGATTTTTTTTAAGTATCTGTCAGTGCAGGTAAACGTAAAGAACATACACATTAATAGTTAGTTCATATTGCTATATACAATATAAATATGTATATAAATCTTATAAAATCTTAGTGATATGTAGATCAATCATTCAAGTTAAGACAGTGATGTTTTGTTTTCATTTTGTGAAGGAATTTTTTTTTATATATATTGTGTGGTTGATGTATGTCTTACACAGTAAATGTGTTCTTTGGTATGATAAGTTCGTAGTGTGTTACAAGTGTTTCTCTGTATAAAAGTTGAACGAATGTGATAATGTTTTTATTAAGATTTTTCTATTTAACTTTTTTTATTGTATTACAATGAAGACTTCCACACTGGTGATGGGTTTAAAGTATTTATAGTATTGGCAGTATTAGTAGCTACTATAGATCCCATTTTAAAGAAATGCAATTCAAGTTATATAAGTTCAAACATTGGTGATGGTTAAACAGTTGCTGTTTATTTATTTATAATTTCAGTTTTTTAACAGAATTAACAAATAACATGGGAAATCTCTTTATGAAACACAAGAGTGGAAAACCAGTGTAACAATGCCCTCTTCTAACATCTCCAGTAAAACAATAACATCCACCCTCGTGAATTTTACGAGACTGAGTGCCTGACATCTTAACAACTATTGAGCTTGAGGGACCAAATATTTGAAAGAATGATCTGTTACAGTCTTTTTATTATTATTAATTTCCCATTTTAACAGTTCATAATTCAGTAACTACTTGAGCAGTAAAGTTAACAGATATATAACAGCTGTCTTCACAATAATTTTAATTAATATTATTAATACCGTATTAATAAACAGGATGTTTGGTTGTGTGACTGAGTGGTAGTCAAACTAGTGTTTATATAGTTAATTATATTGCAACAAGCAAATTTCCTCACATTGTATTTAAGTTATCAAAATTGTAATTGGATGTGACATGCCAAGCATGTTGTGGATTGCAGCTGAATGACACGACACAAGACGTGACGTGAAGTGACATGATATCATGTATCTGAGGATGCATTGCCTCTCTGATGCAGTAGACATTTAATGTTATTGTGTGACATGAATATCACTTAAGAATATGACATTAGTGCCATAAGAAAGATTTCATACTTATTAAGGTGCTTTTATTTTTCTTATTTAGTGAGTTTTTGTTTTCTGAGGATGAAATCCGTTGTTCAGCACAGTAATTTTAGTTTGTAAAACGTGTGTAAAATTTTGCTGCTTAGAAACAAGGAAAATAGTATGACATTGATAAATGCCTTGATTTCAGGAACACAAATAGAGAAATTTTATATTGCTTTTCTTCAAAATGGCATTGCTGCTTAGTTAAAATATTATTCCACCAAAAAATTTATTCAGTAAAAGTAGATCCTCTGGTTTGTATAAAATATTAATTATTAGTAATCACCACAGAACCAGTTTTTAAAGAAACTTTGTTAAAGTGATACAAAGATAAAAATAATCAGATGTGATTGCCTGCAATAAATAAGATCTGTTACCTGCTTTTATTTACTATCATTGTTGAAGGCATGACCCATTTTGTTATTAAGAACAATATTTGTTGGTTTCTTGTGTGTGCATCTTGATTCTGACATTGCCACAAATGCGTTATAAAGAACTTCATCACTCTTTAAAACACTGGGTCAAAAGTGAAGACCTTTCCAAACAGCCTTGGAACTTGGCATGAAGGTAAGAAGAAAAGGAAACACATCAGGTAGCAGAGTAAGAGAAAATAGAAGGACTAAATCAATTCCAAAAGTTCAGAAATTGTGTGAACTCAAATTTGGTAATTGTTTTTTTGAAGCTTGTTAGCATAACACATCTGAATGCAGAAGATTCTGCTGACCCAGTACATGAGAATTTTATATGCAAACAAAGTACTTAAACTTAGGTTTCTCAGTAGAGTTTATTTCATTTTAATTAATATTGTTTATATTAGGTGAAAATGTTAATTTGTTGAATATTTTTGTATTTGTCTTTACTTGTGTTGCATCATTTTATTAGGGCTGAGTACAGAACATCATTTCTTTAATTACCAGACACTGTAGACTAACAGCAGTGCCATTTAGCTCAGGCATTACATTCAGAAATCATGGTCTCTGTTGATGTCCCTTGCTTTCTTGCTTGGAGGGTGTAGCATTGTGTGACAACAGAACTCTGTCCTAGTTGGGCAGGGCACTTTGCGCACCACTACTGGAGGTACATCACATGTCTTATGTAGTCGTGAGGGCCCTGTGCTTGCGTCGTACAATTTGTGAGGTACTTTTGTGTGTATTATGCTTGAAGGGAGATTTTACAGTCAGATCAGTTAATTTTATATTTCAAGAGAATTATAGTTACTTGATAATTTTTCATAATTTCCTAACTATGTGGCATTTAGACATAGCTTTTATCATGAACACTCTCTTTGTTTTCATCTCTTGAATTTCTAGTCTGGATTCTTGGAAATCAAAGTTTCAAGATTTTTTACAAGATACAGAAGCATATATTGAGGGGTGGGGGTAGTCATGGTTGCTGTGAAACCTGGAATGCCAAGGCAGTGCATTCATCACTCCTTTTAAATAACATTTAATTTCAGACCTTCTTGAACCTTCACAGTGATATTTGCTTACATGGGTAATCCATGATTAATAGTATAGCTCGTGGTTGAGCCTTTTTACCAATCTCTTCAGGACAGTTACAATTTGGCACATATTTTCTGTATTGCCTATTAAGGAACTGTTGTTTCAATAAAGGTGACATGAAGAATACTATAACAGTTTCCCATTTCTCTACTTTTATTATACATGCAGATAATCTGTTTGGGCTTTGTATCTAATTCTGATATGAGGAATTAGTGCACTATTGTAGTTACATAATATATGAATGCAGTAGAAGTAATGAAATTACCCGTTTGTCTACTGCATTCAGGTCTGTAAAAATTATTTTGTCCTCTTTGTTAATAATTTGTCATCATTCTTCCCATCTTGCTGTAGAGATTTCAGATTATTTCTCAGTGGCACCGCAGCCCAAGTTGGGCGTCGGATTCCTTGTTGAGGTTTCTAGATCACACGCAATTAGAGACACACACACACACACACACACACACACAGCAGGAGTCTTCTGAATGAGTGATATGCTCATTGCAGAGCTCACTAACTGCGCAACACAAAAAAGCAGGGTTCAAACCTGCAATCCCAGCAATGAGGCAGCTTCAGACCTACACTTAGACCACATGGACCACACAGCCACCCACCTTGGCCAAATTGTTGGTACCATTATTCTTCGCATCTTTATACAGAGATATAGACGTTTATCATATTCTTTGTTTTGTCACAGTTATTTTGGGGATGAACTGTTCTCTGCGTGTGGTTTCTGTCTTATCACTGTACTCTACCCCAAATCCTGTGCTAGAAACTGTTATAAGAATCCAGAGTGGTAATGAAAAATTTTGTAAGATTCAAAGTTTTGTAGCTTATAAAGTAATAAAGTTCTCTTAGGTGATCAGCCACATCAGATTTGAGTTTCTAAGACCTAGTGCATGTCTCTCCTCATAATGAAGAAGGAGCAGGTCTCCAAAATGTTGGTTATTAACTCGCCATCGATGCAGATAATCACACAAGAGAATTGTAGTGCAGTATGAAGTTTCTAGGCAATAAAAATCATGTGTGTCACACAGATGCCAGTAAATGCAATCCAGGGCCTGAGACAGGATATACCTCTACTGTAGGGCGATCATCGGATTCATGTGCTTTAAAACAATTTGTTTTTCTGTGCCTGTGTATCCAGGTGCAGCAGCTAAACGGAGGCACTTGGGTCAGTTACGGGAACATCCGTATCAAAGGGCTGGGGCCCTTTCATGAAAGTCTGTGCCCCTGTGGCAAGGTTAGTTTCCATTGTTATTCATTTGGTACCTCTCTATTTCTTGACTGTGTATTTGTTGTAGTTGTGTTATAGCAGAGTAAAGTCTGTTTGTCTGACTTCAGTTCTTACATCCTCTCTTTTTGGCACTGTTCTCTTCTTCAGAAGAAGAAATGTGTGATGCATTACTATGTATTTTAGCAGCAAAATTTTGTGCAAGGAACGGGATTGTTTTTAAGTTAAAAAAAATAAGTTACCTTCTTCTGGGTACTTTAAACTGTGAGCCAAATACTCAGACTTTACTCCTTATTTTATACTCATAGGACTTTAGGTGGAGGAAAGAAGGACATAATTGTTATTACAATTCTGTATGAAGGTTTTTAAGTTAAAATATATTGCTGTCATGAACATTACTTAACATCTGTAACCAGTAATACACCACTTAAGATGTTTGGTTACCGTAGCAAAGTAGGATATTTCAGAGTATAAAGAAGTATTTATTTTTTAAATGATCAATCACTATCCATGTGATTTATTGCTATAACTAGTCTTGAATGCATTATTTTTTTACAGTACTTTTTTTAGTGTCACCTGAAGCTGGTCTGTGCAATCAGAAGTTAGAAGGGGAAACTCTCATAGGATTTTTTTTTTTTTTCACTTCTTGAATTAGTTGTAATACTGGTGCTAAAAATAACTTTTACTTGCGGTTTCAGAAAAGTGGACATTGTTTTTAACATGACCAGTGCAGTAATGGAAAGCGTACCGATGCGTGTTGGGTGTAAAAATTATTTGTGCAGTCAGTAGGTTTACATATATTTATGTCCATGTAGAAGATCGTAAAATAGCACCAATTGTATTATTGTTGTACTTTTTAAAAAGTTTTTATTTACCCCCATACACGCAATATGTACTTTATATGTTTTACATTTTTCGTACAGTGATTACGGTTTTAGCATTTTGATATAGTATTTTTCTATTGTATGGTTGTGATATTTTATTTCCATATTGAAGTAACTGAACGATGATGGGTGTTTGACATGAGGAGAAGTTCACAGATGGGCCTGTTAAGGTCACTTACATGTCCTTCTTTCCTCAGATCATTTATGTGTATATTTTCAAAAAGGAGCATAAAATGTGAATGTCATGATTTTGTACGAACACGGTAGCCTCCCTTGAAGGGGGGTGAAGAAGCGTCGTAATATATTATTTATATTATTCTGTATATTCTTTCCAATATATATGAGCTATTTCTGTATTTTGTTGATTTAGGCAACTTGTGCCTGTGGAATCACTCTAATGAGATTTTTTTTATTGGATATGTATATACTTGGTGCAAAACTCCAATCACAAAATAAAATAAAGAAAATATCTATAAAGAAAAACAAACATGACATTTTTTATTATCTCTTGCGATTATCCATTCTCAATGTTCCCTGTGCTTGCCACTTGGGATATGAGTTTGTGGGAAAACAAATATTTTCTCTCATATTACAGGTTCCTGACACATTGGAAAGTATAAAAATCTCTTGTAGTGGAACTTAAGTTTTAAAGCACCTGCTGTGGTGCTTCCATGAACTCATACTCTAAGAGGTTTTCAAACACGTTTATAAACTACTCACTTAAAATCTTTGTACAGTTTATTGTTTTTGTAAGTTGCGGCAGATTTTTCCTCAACATCTTCATGTTGCATTTAACTAAATCTTCATCTAGACCCAAGATTTTGAATCTTGTTTCACAGGTGTTGATCCACTGTGATTTGTTTACTGATTGGTCACATGCTGCACATGAAACAGTTTTTCGTGGTTATTTTTTTCCCTTTTTAAAATTATAAAACCAGTCTTTAAGCACTAATTGGACCTAGAGCAACCCAGATGAGTTACGAACGTGCCGTGCACTACACCAGATAACTCAAGTAGTGTTCTAGCTCCCCACACACTATTTCCTCCTTTAGTTCTGAAAACACTGTTTAGACCCCTGGCTAGGGATAACTAACTTTTTTTTTTTTTTGGTATTGTAAATGCATATTTACAATACACACACTTTTAAACTTTTTTTACCTTCCCTGTTCTTGCACTAACTAAAAGAAACAATCTATCCACAAGGCCAAGTTGACACTAACGAACGGGCAGCCATCTTGTAATAATTGCTTTTTAAGTGCCTGACTTTCATGTACCAGACATCTTGTGTAATAAATTCCATAAAGATTCCTGCACAGGGACTTGATTCCACATGCTCCTATTGTTAGAATAATGTAATAATCTTGGGTTGAATGTGATAATTGTTTGTGTATTATTAATTAATAATAATAATATTGATAACTTTTATTAATCAAACTTCACTCTGGGGCTTGTATGGTACTAGTGATGGTGTATGTATTTTGTAGCTAGTGTAGTGTCCTGGGAGAATTTGTTGTCTTGTCTGCTGCTGGGGATGTGATCGATTACCTTTTACTTGAACCCAACTGTCTTGAAAAGTTTTTTGCAAAAAGTGTATGTGATTTCTGTCAGTGTCATGTTGCCCCATTGATCACCCATTTGAGAGAACAAATGAATGTCACCAAACCATTGATGCTTGCAAGATAATAATATCATGCAAAGTGCACATTGTGACAGTAAGAATAACTATCATTTCTTTTTGGATGTTGTTTAGTTATTATTAAAAAATGCCATCTAATCTCTATGTAAATTTCATGTATGTGCTTCCCCTTCTCCCTTCATGATAATTCACTAAACCGTATTAAAGGTGTTGTGATAAAGCATTCAATTCAAAAATTGCTAAGTTTATGAGAGAGGAATTTTTCTTTTTTTAAAATCACCTATTAATTACGTTGGGTTTATGGCCAGTCATTGGTCATGGTTTTAAACTGATTTGATTCAGATTTACATATTATTGTTTAATTTTTATGATTTTTTAACAAATAGCATGTGTGTATGTAGTGGAGGTTCTTAGCCAGGAAGGCAGATTGGGAAAAGATTTTAAAATTGGTATATAAAATGCAGAACACACCAAAAAAATACCGTTCTTGTGTGAAATTTTTCGCTAGAGTAAAGCAAACACACACACACATTTTTGTTTTTCTGCCATTTAAATTTGTTACGAGTTTCTTGGAAGTAGCATGGCTACTGAAAACATTGAGAAAGATGCTTTTTTCCCCAAAGGAACAGATATGTGTGTTTTGGTAAAGTTTGCAGTGCTGAATGAAAATAGAAGCTTACAGTGTGTTCTGTTTGAAGGTTCATGCATACATATTGAGGCAAAAGGAAGTGAAATATTAAATTTCAACCCAGAATGTAGTTGTGTTCTCTCTCATTAACTGAAGTCCTTTGTGTTTTGAAGTCAGTATGTGAACGGTGTAATGAAAAAGGCTTGAATACTTTTCCATACCATTCCTAGCAAATTTGTTATATGCATTTATGTATAATAATTTCTGTAAAAGCATATTTGATATTTGTGATACATTTTCAGTGAGGTGATATAAATCCTGAGAAATTAGTGTACTTTCTTTCAAATGGGTGTTATCTGTGATTGGGATGTATGTAAATTTTTTCCTTGTAATATCAAATGTTGAAAGCACCTGACTAGCATATGCACCCAGCAGTCTTGTGCAGCACATCTAATGTGTTATCTTAAAATTGCTTCACTACTACTAATTTCACCAGTGGCGTGGCAGTTTTGAAGTCACTGCAATGAATTATTCATGTGCTTAATTGCCTTTTTCTATGAAATTAGTTACCTTTCTTTTCTTACAATAGTCTTTTAATTTTTGCACTAAGTATTTTGAACTGCTTATCTACAAATGCAAACACAAACCATTTATATATATATATATATTTCTTTATTATGCTAAATTAATAATTCATTGCCTGGCTTTTTCACTCAAGGTAGCCAGTTACTTTTCTGTTGGGATCTAAAATAGAATTAGTGGCCTGTTGCACCAGTTACTAATTTTTTTATAGTTTAAAAACTGGCTGCCTAAACTATTGTCCTCCATTGTACAATCATTTGTTCTCACTCTGTGGCTATTGATAAATATGTCCTTCTGACCACATGAAAAGTGTTTACTTGCATTTCAGACTATGTAAAATAGAAAATTTTGACAAATGATTGTGTAATGGCCTAGGCAGAAAAGCTGAAGTTTGTATGTTGCTTCACTGTATGTTTCCTTAAATGAATCTCAGAAGCTTATAAAGTCATGTAGTACTAAATAATTAAGCACATTTGCATATTTCAAGTTTTAGCAAAAATACCTCTTCAGTAACTACCATTTCCAACATAGTGTCGAGTGATGCTTAGTTTTGGGACATACAAACAACCTTTTTGTGTTGACTGGAAGGCTGATTTGTGTATAATCACATTATGCCAGTCTGTGGTCAAGATTAATTAAACTTACTGTATCATGATGAATGTTCCACAGTCATTATGCAAACTGCAGAAAGAAGAAAAAACCTCCCCCTAGGATATTGAGACATCCATGTAAATAAGGGGCATAAATGGTCAAATTCCATAGGGTTATGAGGATGATACCTTACATTTAGGAGTGCTAGGTCTCTGTAGTTTGTCTGATGTTTTAGATACTGATTATATTGTGGTTATCTGGTCCAGTCAGTGAGAGTAGCTTGTCCTGTTACACACAAGTCACTAGATGCCACTCTGCCATATTTTCTGAGGAGGGAAATGGATTCAGTTTCTGCAGCATTATGTTCTGTTAGTACGAGTAGTGGACACAGTCTAGAAGTCCGTTGATGCAAAGTGTAAATATTCTGTGCTGTAAAATTATTCTTCAAAGAACAGATGATGACAAATGGGAATTTTTTACTTGGTCACTTATCTGGTAGCATTTATTTTATAGAAATTTTTGCTGATAAAGGTAGATTTTATGTCATATATTAGGGCACCACCTCCCCAACTTTTTTCTCTCTCTTTTTTTCCCTCCCCTTATTGGTGAAAAACTTCTGTAGGCTTTACAGATGTAGACACACAAAAGTAAGACTACATCCAAGTTTTAGCTTGTGGTTGGCTAAGGAACTAAGAACTACAGATAGAAGATACTGTACCATGGTTTGGGGGCATGTTGAGCATTGGAAATTTCTTTAATTAGTTTAGTTGTATTTCTTGTTACTGGTTTATAAGAAACGTGGGTTCTTTTAATATTACAAGATTGCGATATGCATTAGTAAGGCATATTCTGCTGTTGTAGCATCTGTTCTTTGTTTACAAATGAAGGATTTTAATTCAGTTACACCAGTGTGGCAAGGAAGTTATCTTGTTTGTTGATATCAACAGTGACTGTATAGAACTTCATAAAGTTCCTTTAAAGCAAATTAATGGGGAATATACTGATGATACTATCTACTTTCCCTCAAAGGATTGGAATTTGAATCCTGAAGCATGTTTTAATGTAGAATTCATTTGATTTTGGCCACAGATGAAGGCAGTAAGTATGAAGATTTTGAACTCGATTTGACACAAACTGTTTGTTTTGTTTATTTTGTTGATCTCTAACTTGCATTCCTGTTTAATTCTGAAGTTTTCTTACCCCAACATGACGTCTCCAATAACACTGGATTTTTCATGGTTTAGACTCTTCAATATCTGAAACTGATTCGCACTGACAAGATTACATCCTGTCTTGTGCAAACAGTAATAACCCCAAATTTAACAGATATTTTATTGTAAAAAAATAAGTTCCAGCTGCATTATATGGGAGCTTTTCTGTTTTGCTTAAATCTTTAACCATTCATGGTTTAACTTTTGTAAAGAGTTTGAACTGTAAGGTTACTAGAAATCTGCAGTCACTTTGAAAAAAAACATGAATTCTGTTACATGAAAATAAAATTGCTCTTGATTCTGAACCTTTCAAAATGCAGTATGTGCAGCCTGTCATGACCATCAGCGTTCCTTCGTTGAGTGGTATTTCACATAGAAAACTGTGAATGGACACTGCAACTGCTGGTCATTTAACTTCTGACAGTATGCTGCGATACAGGTTGATGGTGATGTTTCTGAGGACTGTGTTTTGAGTCCATCTTCAGTGTTGAAGGAATTGGAGTCTGAGTTGATACGAAATTGATGACAAGGTGCGGTTGTGGTTTGTATAGGCAGTTGCAAAGAATGTGGTTGGTCTGAGCCACAGGATGGGGAGAGGTATTAGAGCCCTATCTGGCACAACAGGAAATTTGAAATGGGAAACCTAAGACAGGATGCAAATTGGCCCTTTGCAGGACCACAAGAAGTAGAGGGAAATGTTAGGAGAAAGTGGTTGTGAAATGGGACATTCTGCATCCTGATTTCACAGCTTTCCCATTTAACAGTTCTGTTTGTCAATACCAGGCTTTATCTCCCCTCCCCTCCTTGTATGGTTCTGATTGACCCCATTCCTTGTAACTTACTTATGTAGTTGAAACACATCTTCACCAAGATAATTTCATTTCTCCTTGGGCCCAATTTCTTCAACCCTAAAATTGGTGACAGCGTGTCTCTTTGAAATATTGTTAGAACCAATAAAACTGCAGTGTTAATAGTCATTGCTGTGAAACTTTGCAGACATATAAAAGGAAGAAACATATTGAAGAATTGTTGAAACCATGTACGAGCGATAGTTAAAAACTGTGTCCCATATTTCATTCCCTTATTAGTTACTAAGGAGGTATGTTTTGTAAATAAGTGCATTTAATTCCTTTTCTTCACATTTAATTCATTAACATTGTGTAAAAATGATAACAAGGCATACAGAATAGTAACAACGAAACTTTAGCTTCAGTCTAGGATTTTTATAATTCACTCACTGGGATTGAGTACCATTAAAAGTGCAGACTTTTGACTATAAAAAATACTAACATTCTGTTTTTTCTTTTTCTTCTTTAACCTGGTTGCCCACCAACTTTGGCCCTGGCCTTGTAGGCTTCGAGTGCTAACAATGGACCCCTAGCTCCCCTCGCCCGCCCGCCTCGTGTTTCGTAACATCTCTGCACGCACGTACGTACGGTGGAGCTAGAAAACAAAGCATCTGCACTCACCATAAACACTACTACTACCACTACTACTATAGGACTAACTCGCAGCACTCTGATGGGGTCGCTCATTCACTGCCTGTTTGCTGGCCTGCTGCCTGCCCAGGAATTTGGACCTTTCAACTTCAGAATCTTAGGGTAGGTTCTGTATGGACTTGAGACACAGCCAGCAACACAGCACTTGTGTATGTTCTAAGATATTATGGTGATACACCAGCAGAGCTCAATATAACACTTCTCTTGATATCTGTGTTTCTTAATTCATATCATAATCAACTCAATGTACATTGCTTTTGTCTTTATCACTCCAAAGTGTGATACAAGTAGACAAATCATAAAAGCAGTTCATTCTTACTAGAATGTGGGTGTAACTTAACATATCTCTGTAATCATGTATTTTTGCAGCAGCAACTTTGATATTTCAGGTTGTCAAGAAATCTGATTTTTTTTATCTAGATCGTGGGTGGTGTGTAGTGGAGTAATTGACACTGAAGTATCACCACTTACAGATCTGTACATTCTAGAATCTTGTATGTGTACTGAGGGTTTATCAAGTTTAATTTATTCAAATGGGACATGTATTTTTGTAGCATTAGACAGCTATTCATTGTCTAATGTGGATAGTGTGTATTGCATCAACCTCAAGGCCAACTATGTGAACTCCTCTCATTGTATTTGTAATGACACTATCCACGTGCTGATGTTATTTTGACCTCTGCTGTGTATGCAGTTGACAAACAAAATCCTTGTATACTGTTTAAGAATCATGTGCATTTAATTACATAACCATTGTTTAACATGGCAACTAATGGGGGGAGGAGGGAGTTGAGGGGTCATCACTTACTGTATGAAATATGCACAACTACATATTCGCACACTCAAACACAAAGAAACATTAAGTTTACCATTACTTATTCAACAGTGGTGTGATGCTGTTCTATTGGGCTTTGACTTTTATCCTGTTTCTTCTTTAAGAAGTAAATGTTTCAAAAGTGAATTATACCTTGTTATTCAGATGATCTGGATATGAAGAAATTTCTTCTGTGATGGACCCCTTCCGGTGTATGGCAGTAATTTTACCTAAGGGCCCAACATTAGAGTGGGAATTTCTTTATGTCCAATCCACTTGAAGTTGGAAATAGAATATTTATCAACATCATTGTGATTTGTACATATACAACTAGGACAATTTACAGAGTCCAAAAGAATGGCCTTCAACATTGCCCCTGCAACTGTCTAATATTTCTGTATATCTTTTAAATGGATGACGTTCAGTGTTGTGTGTCCATGCTTTGTTTCTCAGATGAATCTACACAATATACTTAATTTCATTTTTTTAAATATAAATACTTAATTAAGTTTCTTTTTTCCATTCATATTGCAATTGATATTATTTTAGCTAGGTTAATTCAGAGAAATTAGTATGGATAGTATAGAATTTCGTCAGTTCGTCCCTAATAGTATATTATGTTTGTGTGTATTATATAATATTAACTGATTGTTGTGTTATGTATGTGCATAGGCAGTGTAATATGTTGGTAATAAGAATGTTTGTGACAGGGTGATGACTTGAAGGGAGTAGTGTGTAGTAGTTTCACCAGCTGGCAGCACCTGATACTGTGTGTAATAAGACTTTAATAATCAGCTTTCCGTCCAATGTTCATCCTTATCCTTGTGACAGATCAGTGGCTTGTATTGTACTTTGTTCATAACTAAGTGGATGATTGTGTTAGAGAAACATGCACCAACACACACACACACACATATGCAGACATGCCTACATTTATGTATATATGTATGTCTATGACATATTTCCTTGAAGCTAGAAATCATGTTGTTTGTCATGTGTTTTAAGGGATTAAGAGAGTGAGAAAGAAAACCAATTTCAATGGTCCCTGAAAGAAATGATTTGGAGATATGATAGCTGCAGTGCCATTGGTTTTGCTCAGTCATGGTAATGACACAAATGTATGAATAAAATTCATAAGATTCTACACAATTGAAAGTATGACAGCACATGTGTATGAAAGTAAACATTACTTTTTAATTAATATAGATATTACACATTATCCTGTTCTTCATTATCATTTTCATTGCAGACCATTATTTACACAAACTTTTGGACTGTATGTTGGAATTTAGATCTTTTCATTTTAATGTCCAAGTTCAGAAAGAATTGACTTACATATACCCATTGTTTTCTCTTAGACTATGATGCCATGTAGTTTGGCAGGTGATTTCTAGCATTTTGAAAGAGCTCACAGCCTTATTCTTGAGGGTACATTAACCTTGAAGATCGAGGCAGTATGTTCTTCTGAAGTATTGGTAAACACCTGTCAGACTGTGGTCTCGTAACACGGAAGACCACAAAATGGATCTGAAAACCTCAGATCTCGTTTTTACACAACTAGCTTCGAGCGTTTTCAAAACTGTATTTTATTTCTTAAGTACAACAAAATTGCTTTAATCTGACATCCAGTAATTCAGAAATCCTGATAATCTGGCACTTGCGGAGAGTAGTCCAAAGACTGGAAGACTGTAATCCTTGCAGTCACTGTCATGAGAATCTCGCATCTGATCTTAATTATATTTCAGACTTGGTACAAATATTGCTTCCTCGCATGTTAAATGTCCATAAATCATAACATGAAAATGTGTGGCTTTTGCTGCTAGCAAAAACACAAACATAATTGCACAACCCTCCTTTTATTACATAATTTTCCAAGAAAGTATTGTAAAAAAACAAAAAAAGTATTCTGTCTCTTCCAGTTTCATTCTAAACTTGTCATACAAAAAAAAAATATTGTCACATTAATTTGATATTGTAAAAATAATAATTTTATATATTCCCAACTTAGCAGCTTGCAGCAACTTCTTTCTCTTCCATTACGGTCTTGAAGGTATACGTGAGTTCTTGGTCATTTAACGAGTCCAGCATGTGAAAATTATGCCATTGTGGTCAATATATTATGCATGTCTGTAATGATACATTGATGACAGAATTCTGAGTGCAATTTTTCACACTTAAAGAAGAATTTCATATCAAGAAGTTTATAAGTAGTATCATCCTTTAATGTACAGTTTACTTGTTAAATTTTGATACAAGAAATATCACATTAGCATATTATGTACTTCATACTTTTTGAAGGCTTGTGCATGCAGTAAGTATGATTTGGTTAAGTATCATTGGTGAGAATATGGAACTTAATTTAAAGAAACAGATTCATTCAATAAAGAGAGGAAAATAGGAAGTTGCCACAAAATATATATTTGTTGTAAGTTAATGTGGAAAAACTCAGGTGGCACCAACATATAATTTGCACCTGTTGTAAAAGTATTTTGAACGTTATGATTTCAGTTGTGGTTGACATACTAGCATAAGTATTTTGTATATTCATCAAGTCATTTTAGGGATAATTAATAAAATATGTAACTGAAATTAAGATTGTTTTAAATGGTTGCTGTGTAAGTAATGACGCATTTTCTACTTAACTTGGTATGGAATCATCATATGATTTGCGTATCTATATGACTTAGTGACATCATTATATTGTCAGTAAGGTATACATTATACTGACTTTCATTAATGATGATGAGCATAGACACAGCTGAATTTGAAATTGTGAACAGGTGCTGCAGTGAGAGGTGCTTGTGTTTAATGTTGTCACTAAATAGAAAATATGAATGTGTGTTGTAATGTTTAATATTTTAGGCACTGAAAAACTTTTGTTTGAAGTATATGTAGTTTATTAAGCATTCTTACACTGTAATATGTAACTGGTGTTATTGTGTCTGCCACACCAACTGTTGCTGCAGAAAATACTGTTCAGCAGTCATGCGTGAGGGTATGGAAATTATAAGAGTATCAGGTCATTTCTGACGGAAGTAAAACAGTGAAATGAAACACAGTGGGAAGTTCAAAATGAAAAAGAGGAAAAACACTTGTGAAATTTCATATACATAATGAACATACTAAGCGGACTGATATCGCCTTTGATAAGAATTAGCTGTGTTGAAAGTTACTACTACACATTGTTTTGTAACTGAAGTTACATTATGCTCCTCACATTCATTTATCTTTGACTTGCTCTTAGCTGCTGGGATGTGACTTCTACTGAGCTGTATCCTAAATTTTACTGTAGCTGTACACCTCACGTACCTTTTCTGATTCTTTGTAGCTTTGGAAAACATTTCCCAATTTTTTTGTGATTTAAATATTTCTCTGTGAAACTCTGGTTACTTTTGCAAGAACAGTTTAACCACAAAAGAAATGCAGTTCTAGAAAGCATAACTGAAAGAAAGTAGTCCTGCAGAGAAGATAAGAAGTTACACTTTTTTTATTCTCCTTGCCTTTATTGATGTTCAAGAAAAATTTTTGACAAGAATATTTTGAAAGAAAGGTGTCTCCAGGTAATGCAGTTTTGAGAAACGTGAAATTGAGTTCTGTTATTCATCTGGTTTTTGTGTATGGTTCAACAAAGTTCTTGATGAAAATTACACACCCATGTGAATTAATATTTAGAGTTCATATTAGAATTGTAACTTGGCTGTAGCTTGAATCAGGTCCCGAAAGGATTTTCTTGAAGTATATGTCACAGGTTAAGGTAAATAAAAATTTTTCCCTAATTTGGAATACTTAAGTTTCTTATCTCAAGAATATCTTATAGAAATTTTGAAATGTCATTGGAGGTAATCATTCTTCTAGATTGATAAATTTTGTGAATTTGTATAAATTTACTTGCGAATCTGAATCTAAAACTATTGGTAATAAACTGACACCTTATACTGATGGGGAAGTACATGTTACCATACTCTTAATTTCAGAGAGAAATGAAAAGTACAACTAGAGAACCTAGATTTCTTTCAAATATTTTTACTATGAAATGAAAAGCAATAATGTTTGGCTGAGATGTGAGGTGGTCATGGAAGTCCCTGTGGATTGCTGTCATCTAGTTTGTGATGCCATGTAATCTGGTAGGAATGCAGTGACAATGCAAAGGAACCTGCTGCCTCCATCATCTGCCCTGATGGAGGCAGCAATTTCGTCTGCAGTCCCAGTACATTTTTACGCAACATGCAGTGTCATGACTGGCAAGACAGTAATCTTCAGTATTATTTGGTATAATCTCAGCTATGTGTGGATAACAGGATGAATCTAATGTGCATACAAATACTCGCACCTACTCACAAAAGATAAGGAGAGAAAATATTGCCTTACAATCAGCACTTTTAATTTGCAAAGAAGTGATGACTTTGTGGGATACTCTGTCAAGTGATCAGTGTGCAGACAAGATGCTGTTGGTCTACATGTTCCACTGACAGAATTGTTCTTTAGTGGCTCATTTTGTGATAAGCTGTTATCTGTAAACAAACATCATGTTTCCTGGGTCACACAAGAAGCTTACAGCCATTCCTTTACAAAGAGACTGTTCCAGCATCCCAGTAGCTTAATTTCACCTCGAGCTTAGTATATTACATGCTTTACCTCTTTGAATATCTTATGCAATGGATTTTCCCTTATCGGTATCATTGAAATTTTGCTGTTCCTTTCTTACAGCCGATTATGGTAAGGGCTGTTCTTTTTGTGTCTTCATTAATTTTACTGGCATGTGTGTGAGATGTTAGTTTACATTTTCAGTGTTGTGTAACTGGTATATAATGTGACATAATGGATTTCACTCAGGCTATTTTTTGTGCACATTACTGAGAAATAAATGAAAAGTAATCATTTTCTTTTTTAGATCTATAATTGAACAATTAGTAGATTATGGTTTTCTCAGTTTAAAGTTTCATGTGAACTGTCATGGATGTTTCATTCAAAATGAATTCAAAGTATTGGCATATATGTATGTATTCTTTCTTATACATACATTATTAGATGCTGTGTGGAAATTACATTAAATAGA